>Ga0206123_10000388_pt1 | contig 43630 bp, 56 predicted proteins | sample Helgoland_Spring_2_FD_160086 | JGI IMG/M metagenome (GOLD analysis project Ga0206123, IMG submission 160086) | Pelagic subsurface seawater microbial communities from Kabeltonne, Helgoland, North Sea - Helgoland_Spring_Bloom_20160316_1 | ecosystem: Environmental > Aquatic > Marine > Epipelagic ...
TATCTTAAAATTAAATAATATCTTAAAATTAAATAATATCTTAAAATTAAATAATATCTTAAAATTAAATAATATCTTAAAATTAAATAATATCTTAAAATTAAATAATATCTTAAAATTAAATAATATCTTAAAATTAAATAATATCTTAAAATTAAATAATTTATCTATTTAGTGAATATTACAATTTTATTTTTAATCTAATTTCTTATTAGTTTCTTCACGTTATGTGACTAAAGCGAACTCCTTATTATATACGGAATTAGTGTCAGAGTCTACCAATTACCCGTTGTGGAGTATTTGGCGTGTTCCTCTGCCTCTACTTTTTCTCTGTATGCGGCGGCAGGCTGTTGCGAGTGAAGTCTTTTTCTGTGAGCCCAGTGCTAAACCGATACTCATTCCAGAGTAAGTCGGTACTTTTGCCATTCTGATGATTAAGCATTACCATCTTCGCGGGACGCCAGTACTTGTTCATATACTGCGTATAACCGATAGAGCGAAGGGTCTTGAGCAAACTTTGTTTGCGATCATAGTAGTCAACCTTCAACAAACGATAATGCTCCTGGTCAACCCACACCTCTTGCCTGGTATAACCGGAATTTTTATCGACGGGCCGACGTTCGATCACGAATGTTGCCTGACCTTCAAATGTCTCATCCCGCAACCAACGATAGGTATACTTCTCGACTTCCTGGCTAGAGAGGTCCTCGAAGGCGAACTCACTACCAACAAAGGGGCCAGACTTATTCCGCGAGGCGATGCGCTTGACCCGCTTTAGCGCCGGTAAGTATAACCATTGATCATCATCACCTTGCTTGTGAGAAAAACTGAGTAAACCTGTACCCTTGATGTCCGCCGGTGTGTCAAAAATCATCAGGCTCTTGTCGCCATCGTCACTGACTTCAAGTGTTTTCAGTCGTACTCGTCGCTTACTTTCATTACCCTTGGCGTTACGTAACACCATTTCCATTTGAACCTGACTATCGATCCAGCCTTGATCTCTTAGATCTGCTTCGATGGCAATCGCAAGCCCTTTCTCTTCGGCCGACTCAGCTATTGCTGCAGCAGCCTTTTCCTCATCTTCAAGTTTTTGTTGGAAGGCTTTAAGAGCAGCAGCTCGTGCCATTTCAGCCTCAATTTCTTCCATCATTTCTTGTGCGGCTAGTTCTGCCTCTAATTGTGCTTCAAATAATTCAATTTCTTTATCAACTTCCAGTTCAGCCATAAGAGCCGCAACTTTAGCGTCACGGTTGAACTTCGACAGGTTAGCTGTTACATCTTGGACATCTTGGACATCTTGGACATCTTGGAAGGCTAAGGTCACAGATAAATCGTCTTGTGTAGAACAACATACAGCCCAACGATCCGCTTCATGAATATTACATTCATAACCTGAAGGACAATCCTCCCCACCACGTCCACAAAATAATTGGTCCCCATTATCATCAACTAATGGTACACCAATATGACAATGAGCAATATCGTATTGAGAATTATCTGGAGCTATTTCTCTATTATTAATTGTTTTTCTATTATTAATTACTTCTCTATTATTTAATAGATACGCGATAGTGCCAATTATCCCTATTGATTTTATATTCTTTTTCATATATTATTATAATATATTTTAATATATTATATCTTAAAATTAAATAATATCTTAAAATATTATTTAATCTTCCGATATCTGTATAATTTTTTTTTTAAAACTAATAGAACTTATGGCAATGCGATTTCTATACTACCCATATCTTTATCCACATAAATTTTCATCTTGTCAAACTTAGGAGCACCCATTCCACTAAATTGATAAAAACCAGCAGGCTCCTTAGGAATAAAGAAGAAGAAGTCTAGTTTGCCATTACCATTATTATCTTCAAAAGCAGCGAGAGCATATGAACCCAGTGGAACTTCCATACTCCAAGAAACATCACAAGTTCCACTTTTACTCGGCTCATAAATTTTTTCTTGACTATGATTCATACCCTTCCATCCCGACTCTTCATAAATAAGAACGTGAACAGCATTTTTCGTAGAACATCCAGTAACAGTACCACTTACTGTATACATATGATTATCATTTATACGGTATTTGTTATTTAATATATACGCGATAGTGCCTATTATCCCTATTGATTTTATACTCTTTTTCATATATTATTATAATATATTTTAATATATATTATCCTAAAATTTAATTTAAATAAGTTTACTATCTATTATATTTTTAAAATTTTCTATAGGTTGATTCCCTCTTAATAACTGTCCATTGATAAAAAAACTTGGTGTAGATCTAACATTTAATTCATTTTCCGCTATTTTTATTTTATTTTTAATTTTAGATTCTAATTCTTTATTATTATAACACTTATTAAAATCCGCTTCAGTGAGTCCTATATTACTATAGGACTCTATTAAAACCTTTTTTGGTTGTTTAGATCTCGACCATTCTCTCTGAGTTTTATATAAATAATTCATATACTCTAATCTCTTATCTATATCAGATACATTTAAAACTAACATACTTGCTAATAAAGATATATTACTAAGAGGATGCGCTCTAAACACCATTTTAACTTTACCTTTATTTACATATTCATTTATTAAAACATTTAAAGTAGTATTATGATAATCAGCACAGTGTCCACACGATAATGAAGAATATTCTATAATAGTTACAGGAGCATTTTTATGACCTATTACAAAATCATCTTTAGTAAGTTTTAAAATAGGATTTTGTTTTTTTTTATTTCTATTAATAGTTTTCCTATTTCTATTTACATTTTTATTTGCAATCACATATGCTATTACCCCACCGCCGATTCCTATTGGTATTATTTTTTTCATATATATATATATATATATAAAAAAAATGATTTATTATTATAATAAATCATTATAATTATATTGAATGTCTTCTAATAAACTATTAGAAAAATTACACGAAATACGTGATATATTAATAAATTATATAGATAAAAATAATATAATATTTAAATCTCCATATATTAACTTCTCATTACAACTAAATAATAAGTTTAATATTATTGAACTAAATGATGAATTAGATATATATGATAGTTGTAGTATCCTAGGGGGGAGTTACTTATGTAGATGTTAAAAACTGGATATCTATTAAACCTGGTATTAAGTTCGGGGATCCAAATACAATCGATATTAAATTTTTAGCTGTAAAGTTAAAAAATAATGGCAACTTTTTACCAATAGAAGCGATTATCCATACTTTTATCCACGAATTATCCCATACGATTACAATCCCTGAATCCCATATATCTAAAACGATGGATAAACATACTAAAAAAATACAACCTACTGTTTCGAATAGAAAGAAACGAGCATTTATGGAAAATCACCATACTAATACATTTTATAGTAATTTTGCGAAATTATTAAGAATTTGCGAGGATTTAGATATATATAAATTGCCAAAAAATTATAATTTATTTACGCCAAAAAATTTACAAAGATATGATAGTATGATAAACCATAACGATTTATTATCGTTAGGCACTTCACCGAAATATAGAATGGATACTTTATAAATTTGAAGGATATAACCGATTGTAATAATTTTATACCAATTGTAGTATGATTTTGCAACAAAAAGTTCCGTCTGGTACCGCTGACGACAACTATATAGTTGATGCTATTCCTAAATTGGATGAGTATATTAGAAAGGGTTGGAGCATACCAAATACTTGGGATATAATGGGACATACAGGTTCTATGCCGATGCTCACATCTACCTTTATTCAGACTATTTGGGATCCACTCTATAAAACAGAAGATTTTAGAAAGATTGTAGTGGAACTTCAGAAGTGGATGGTTTCCCAAACTAAATTAGAGATTCCAAAAACAATAGATAATAAAGCGGGTAGTGAACTTTTCATTGAACCAAACGCACCTGTAAATAGACATTTAGATACATTTGATAGTGTATCATTTAATGAAGTGCACCGAGCTATTTTACAATGTTTCTCTTCTAAGGACCATCCTATCAGTATTGGTCAATATTATTGTTTAAAAGAAGACATTATTGTATTTATAACGGGGGTTACGCCCTATCCACATTTTGATCGTTCCAAAACTATTCAGAATCTCTATAACTTTGTAGTATATAAAAAGACTAATCCAATTGGATATGTTAAGTCGTGTGGTCCGATCCTTGTCGATGATACCAAATCCTATATGTGTATAGATGACTGTTATGGCGGGTTAACACTTAAAAAATGCTATCTATCTACTGAAGAAAATACTCCTTGTCATTTTTGGTGTGGTTCTGTTAAAGAAATTATACCAGAAAAAAATAATTCACTTACCATTTACAATACACTTATTGGTTATAAGTCATTGGGGACATTGGGTTCAGTTAAAAATTATAATCAAATTTCGATAGACAACACCAATACTATTTATATACTAAGTAATGCGTTTTCTATTACAAAAGATACTCTCATTAATGTGGAATTTACTAAATTTCTAAATAGTAGTATAATAGAAGGAACCCTATCACAACAAGAGTTTCTATATAGTAACATAGATAGACTGTTTGATCCGAATAATACTATTATGATAGAATTGGACGCGAAAATAATGGTAAATAGTATGCTATCTCGATGTATTTCTTCTAATAGTGATACATATAATAGTGATACATATAATAGTGATGGTATAGAGGTAAATCCGTTAGAACCAATCTATATAATAGATAATATTCGATGGTCTCGATGTAATGTACCTACTGAAAATGGTATGACAAAAGATGTTGTCGGATTTATAAAAACAGATCCTAAAAAGAATCATTGGACGATGGTGTCAAGATTGGATGGTGGGTTAATGTGTTGTGAATGGACCAAAAGTTATAAAAGTATAGAAGATCTAAAGAATTTTGTGGAAAGTATCCATTTGGGAGAATTCACTAGTTATCTAGATTATGCTAAACAATATGCTAATAAAACCTATAATCTTAGTTTGTAACCTAACTATATAATTTTCTATAAAAAAATATTATTATAATAATAATAAAATTGATTTTTTTTTATATAATAGTAATAAAATATAGTAGTATGCCAATTTTATTCCAAAATGTACTATATTATACGTGTCAAAATTGTTTTAATTCTATTAATAAAAAAAATCGTTATTTAGAGATACATTATTATAAGGGTTGTGTTTATAATCTACAATTATGTAGTGAACAGTGTTTAAAAAAAATGATTCATACATTTCCCTATCTAAATAAACATACATTTATATGGATATAATTTATTAAATAGTTGTATGCTTGGATTGGACATCAACTTGGATTTATTTATATTAATATTTAAACATTAATATATAATAATTAGTATTAGTAAATGGTAGAAACTAGCCCCATTATTTTGTTTTCAACTATAGAAAATTTAACAAACAAAGTATTAAATATAGTACTATGGTCATTTAATTTATTTTTATTTTCTATTGGTGCTGTTATTATTGTATCCAATTATCAAAATCTAAATAAACCAACTGGTATAGAGGATTGTGGTAATATATTTTTAATGATTGGACTTAGCACTATAAATTCATTATTAATTATGATTGGATTTTTTAAATATCTATTTATTAGTATATTCACATTTTCCAGTTCATTCGTGTTATTATCCTACAATATATATAATATAGAAACTATTAATAAAACGTGTATCGACTATTATAGTGATAGTCATAATAATATATGGGTATTTAATAAGATTTGTATACTATTGTTAATAATAAATTTAGTTTTATATATAATTAAATATATAAATTTTATTAGAAGTCCAGTATTAGATATAGAACAACCATTACTAAATAATAATGATTATATAAATAATACTATAGTAGATAATCCTCCAACAGATAGAGTTGTTCCAATAGAAAATATATACGATGATATATCTAATTATAATAGTTAGATATAATTATTAAAATTGATTTATATAAAGATTATTATTAATAATATAATAATATGAGACTCTCGATGGTTTTAAAATTCGCACGACAGGGTATTCCTTATCCTTATCCTTATACTAAACCAATAACAAATCCAATAAGTGGGAAACCAATACCGAATAGTACTATAGATGATATAAATTCAATATTAGAAAATTATTTTCCTAGTCTATATGATACAACAAAAATAAAATCTAAATCCAAAAATAAGAATTAGGATGTACATTTATAACATATATTATAATTTATACTAAAATGTTTGCATTGTTTGCATTCTTTATAGGATTTTTTCTGTATACATAGTGAACATATTGGTATAAATGTTTTAATAGTATTCCATATATTTAATCCACAATTATCATCAATATCGCAAAAACATTCCGAAGATTCTATTACAGGATATAATTCACTCATTATTATATTTTATAGTAATAGAATATAAATAGAATCAAATTTAAACAGGATAGAATGTTTTTTAAGTAAAAAAATTTGATAATTTGTATAATCCATAGACATTTTATACATTACTATGTCAACTAAACGAATTGTTAATGAAAATAATGTATATTGGGGAATTGATGCTAAGACAAGTAATAATGAAAATGGTGTATATTGGGAAATTGATGCTAACACAAGTAAACGACTAAGTGACAAAGAAAATAGTGCAGGTAGCGAAATAATGTCAGAATTTAAGGTGGACGAACACCAACAGACGGTGGTAACATACATCGGATCTGCCACGAACGTGATCCCAGTACACCAGTATCCCGAACACGATTTTGTCTTTGTGACCCCAGAACCCTCCCACTCAGTTGCAGTCGCTCACTGGCCAGAGGGTTGTATTGGATGGTGGCAACTTATGCAGAGTCGGGAACAACTTCTTGACATCATTCATGCGTGTCTCGGTCGTAGTATATGGTCGATGAAATTAATGGACGAAACACTGGCAGTATTTACACATATTCTCCCTACTCAACCTAGTACTAATCGTGTTGTCCGTCACCAAACACTTCGGGTGTTTACAGGGATGTCAAGCGACGACATGGATGACCGTGTGAGAGCCGAGGTCCTGGCGGCTGACCATTACATCTTGGGATTCGATGGAAAAAAGGCTGAGAAGGCTCGTACTAATCTCTTCGACTGTCATGGTAGCACTGCTACCGAACTACTAGACCCATCTGATAATTCTAGTAGAGGTGGAGAGTTTGAGCCACTACAAGGCTCCCCTGATGGGATAGGTCAAGAATGGACGTGGGTTCCCTATTCCCTAGACAACGAGGGAAACTGGCTACCCACTGCCAGCGATACAATAATGCGGGAACACCCTGGACCTATAGTGTACTAATCGAACCAATTATCTTTGAGGATATTTACTGATGATAGTGAACCAGATTATACATCAGATTAAAAAAAATATTTTTTTTATAGTTTTTTTTATAGTTATTTTTTAAAGATTGAAAAATTTATCGACACCATACTCCTTCTGAAGATCCTTCTTATCCATTAAATATTTCCAGGCCTCAACGCCATCTAATGGAATACTATGATTTTCATTGGCTTCCTGAATATGAGTTTCTTTTTCCAAACGAGACATAGTAGCTCGGTAAGGTGTCTGAATACCATAGATAACGGGATGTACAGATGGTTGATATGCTGGTTGATATGCGAGTACATCTTCTTGTTCAGCGTGATATGAACAATAATTAGAACCATCCGTTATCATCCTTAATGCCGCTCCTTGGGTATAAGATGGGCGTGTCTTATCGTATGCCATTTCATTCGTAATTTTACATCGATGTGGTAGACCAGCAGGGGTTTTACGAGATGTTACTCCACGACACCTTCGAACACATTCTACTGGCAATACGTTGGTATCTTCGGAAACATCCATTTCACTATCTTGTTCGTCATCGTCACTATCTTGTTCGTCACTGTCATATTCGTCACTATCATATTCGTCACTATATTGTTCGTCACTATCTGTTTCCGGATTCCCACTATGATCCTGTTCAGGGTCATAGTCGGAATCATCCGATGAATATAGTTCATCTACATTATCGGATGATTCCGATGAACTATACAAATCTGCTATATCGGAATCAGTTTTCTTACGATTGGTAGATGAATCGGTATCACTAGACTCGGTATCACTAGACTCGGTATCACTATGTTGTTCATCTAATGGTTTTAGAATAGGAGCACTCGATACTAATCTAACAATAAATAGCCAAATACTTATTACCAAATCATATATAAATCTACATAAAGAACGTCTATTATTTGGTGTATTCTTAAATGATTCTTGTTCGGTTGCTTCAAAATCATATATTTCCATAGATATAGGAGTTTTCTTCTGACTTCGGCACGGTACATTCGATTTAGTTTTAGTTTTTCTATTACGTCTTGATAAAACTGCTGTCATATTGGGGTTCATTTTTACTGATGGATTATAAAAAGGTATTAAACGTGTTTTTCAATCAAATTTATTTATCTAATATTTTTTTAATCTAATAATTTATATAAACCTTCGACTTTAATGTAGTTATTTTTTTATTTTTTGTTGTGGTTAGACCATCTCCATTAATATATGCCAATTCTAAATCTAATATTGTATTTTTAAATAATAATTTAGATATCATTAATTTAGTATATATAGTATCCTCCTTAGTGTTAGCGCCTATACCACCATTTAATAATAATGTCTCTGATAATCTATTTTCGATACTTAATGCTAGTAAATTTATATCTGATATATTATTTATATAGGGCTGACCTTGTTTTAATACAGGACCTACTTCATTGGAGACTTCTTTAACATCTGGAACTTTACCAGTTAAATAAGATAACTTAAATTTTAAAGTATCTGTAGGAATAAAATTAATAGCAGTGGAATAAGACGATACTAAATTTTTATTTAATACCGCACCAACCTGTGTACTTTCATCATTAAAATAACTATACGTATATCCTGTACGTATATTTAAATTAGATCCTATATGTCGTGATAGACATAATGTTCCCTCTAATAGTTTAAGATTAGAATAATCTGGATTATTATTAGCTGGGTCGAAAACAGCCAATGGTCTATATAGATCATTGTATCCAACTGAATAAGCTACTGAATATTTAGAATTTAGTTTTAATCCTCCTGATAGTGGTGTAGGAGAATAATCGCCAAATCCTATACGATTTGATATTTCAGTAGGAAATACATTAGATATAATAGAACTGGATTTTAAACTATAGTCTCCTAATGAAATCCACCAATCATTAGTATGAGATGATAGAGATACAGCTCCAGATATATCGCCTTCTATAGAATTTTTTAATGAAACTCTTATACATTTATCATTATCTATATTAGTTGTTAATTTTAAATTTATATAAGGATATTTGGAAATTAGATAATTATTAAAATTACATTCAGGCGTATCTGGATCACAATTTATAGGTTCATTATTAACTTGTATATAATAATCTGGATCACCGTGTAATAGTATACTACCCTCTACATAACTATCTATATTTAAATTAAAATTAGAATCATTGAAATTGGAATCATTGGAATTATTTATATTTTTTAAATGGGTTGTCATCCTAATATATATTAGAATATAAAATTGATTAAAATATTAATCTAATATTATATAATAAAATGGAAACCCCAACCTGCACTCGATTTACCCACACAAATCCATATGAAGAACTGTATATAACCCACCTTAGAATGAAGACAGAATTAGAACAACTTAAATTGGAGGTTTCCAATAAAAATAGAATAATTAAAAATTTTGAAAGTGAGACGGAAGGTGCTACTAAATATATAGAACGTATGGAGCAAAAATATGTAGATAGTGCGGATACTTGTGTATCTTTAAAGGAAAGACTAAAACACTATGAAGATAAATTTGGAAAATTGGAATAGTGAGTATAATATTTAAAATTAAAATAAAATGATATTTAAAATGAAAATAGGAATAATAGGCAATGGTTTTGTAGGAAAAGCGACATCGTTGTTAGAGTGTTCGGATGTAAATATTATAGTTTATGATATTAATCCTAAACTATGTAATCCAATTGGTACTACTTTAAATGATATCGTATTATGTGAATTAATTTTTATTTCTGTTCCTACTCCTATGAATAAAGATGGTAGTTGTCATTTAGATATTTTACATAGTGTTATCGATGAAATCAATAATATTAAACCAGTAGATGAATTATTGATAATAAATCGATGCACCGTACCTATTGGTTCATCTAACAAAATTAATTGTTTTTTTATGCCTGAATTTTTAACAGAAAAAAACTATAAACATGATTTTGTTAACAATCCTGATTGGATTTTTGGCCTAAAAGGAAAAGCAATAGATGTATTATTTATAGAAAAAATAAAACTATTAATTAATTTAAGTTATAAAAATAAATGTATTAACTATAATAAAATACATTTTATTACAAATAATGAGGCTGAGATGGTAAAATTATTTAAAAATAATTTTTTAGCCACTAAAATAGCTTTTTGTAATGAAATATATCAATTTACTAAAACTTTAGATATTAATTATGAAACAATTCGAGAATTATCTACACGTGACCCAAGAATTGGTTCATCACATACAAATGTACCTGGACACGATGGAAAATTAGGTTTTGGAGGAACTTGTTTTCCAAAAGATACTAATAATTTACTTTATCAAATGAACGAGAAAAAAATAAAATCATATGTTATAAAATCTGTTGTAGATAGAAACGAAAAGGTAGATAGAATAGAACAAGATTGGAAACAAGATAAAAATAGAGCATATATTAGTAAATAATATAGACTTTATTATTATATTATCTATATAATACTTTATTATTATACTATCTATATAATACTTTATTATTATACTATCTATATAATAATATCATACAATAAATGCCTAACTGTATAGACTGTAAATGTGCTTGTAATCCTATCATTAATGAACAATCTATTATTAATATATTATATAGACATTTACCGTTAGAAGGAAAAAATAGTGGCCTTTTATGCACCATCATCTAAATTTTCTATATGTCAATCTATTTTATGTTATAATAGAGCTAAGTATAATCATAGAAGTTATGAAGGATATATGTGTGATCAATTTTCTTGGGAGGTTAGTTAGAATACTACTATTATTATTAAAATTATTATTATTAAAAATTAAATATATCAGACAACGAACCACCTATTGTTAATCTATTAATTACTTCTGATAACATTGGAACGATAGAAAATACTTTTAATTTTTTACATTTTAATTGTTTTTCTCCCTGTGGTATTGAGTCGCTAACCACTACTTCTTTAATATAATCAGTGTTATTAATTCTATCTATTGCTGGACAAGAAAGAATACCGTGTGTCACGATTACTATAATATCTTTTGCACCTTTTGACATTAAAAGTTCTCCAACAGTTAAAACCGTTCCAAATGTATCTATCATATCATCTATTATTATTGCTGTTCTACCTTCTAAATATTTCTTATTTCCTATCAATACAGCACGTTCTACTTTATTAATTTGGGAGTAATCTCGCTCTTTACTAACTACCATAAATGGCATTTTAAATTTATTAGCATATACTTGTGCTCTTTTAAGAGCACCTTCATCAGGGGCAATAATAACATAATTAGAGTCTAACTTTTTATCAAATTCTGTATTAATAGCATGATTATCTACTAAATAATCATATATCATACTAATACAATAGAAATTATCACACGGTAAGTCAAAAAATCCTTGTATTTGGTGGGAATGTAGATCAAAACATACTATTCTATTAATACCCGCGGATATAAATAAATCTGCCATATCTCTCGCACTAATACAAGTTCTAGAATTATTTTTTTTATCTTGTCTAGAATAAGGATAACAGGGACAAATTAGTGTTATATTACCAGCATCAGATCTTTTACACGTTTTAATTAATAGATAAGTTTCCATAATATAATCGTTAATAGATTTATTATTATTATGTGGAGAAGAAACTATAAATATATTTTTTCCTCTAATGGATAAACTAATAGATGTTCTAATTTCTGAATTCGCAAAATAGACTATATTAGTATCTATCATAGGAATTTTGGAATAATTAGATAGTTGTTTTGCTAAATCTATATGAGATGTAGTGGATAATATATAACTCATTTACATCCATTTTATAAATTATTTTTATATAATTTATATAGAGTTAGAATATATATAAATTATATAAAATATATATATAATTTAATTTAATTTAATTTAATTTAATTTAATTTAATTTAATTTAATTTAATTTAATTTAATTAAAATATATATATATATATAGATGTATAGTAGAATTAAAAATCCAATGACTAATCGTTTTGTTAATATTAATAGTACTTTAGGTAAAAGAATAATAAATAACTATTTAAATCAATTAGGTGGTTCATTACAATTGGGTGGAGCACACTGTGCCAATGGTATGTGTAATCAATCTACTACGGTAAATGATGGACGAATTAAAGAATCTCATATGTGGGAAGAGTATGAACGGGATGAATATAGTAGTAAATATAGATGTAATAACGTGTGTACTAAAGAATATCAGATGTATCCGAAGAAAGATAATGGAAAATGGCCAGAGCCTACAGATGTTAATAAAAAGTGTACGGCCCAAAAAACAGTAAAATTTCCTATTTTAAAAGAAAAAAAAGTCAATGTGAAATGGATTGCTGGAAAGTAAATTAATATAAACATAAATATTTATATTTATATTAAACTAAATGACTAGTTGTATAGATTGTGATAATAATATCGACGATATTAATGAAAAAAAAACTATAATTGATAGTTTACATATTCATTTACCATTAGAGCTATGTGAAAAAATAATGACCTATTACAAGCCATCGACTAAATGTTCTAGATGTAATACGATATTATGTTATAATCATGGTATATTGGCACATAAAAATTATGATTCTAGAATTCTGTTTTATTATGGGAAGAATAAATATTTATGCAAAGATTGTTCTTATACGTGTTGGGATAATTATAATCGAACGCGCATCATTAATTATTAGGAATAAATAGATGTATATGACGTATAGATTTAATACTTTTGTTTGAATCAAGGTTCTCAAAGTACGCACACTCGACGTCTATAAAACTATTTTCCAATAAACTATAGTCTACATTTCCTTTAAACCATATTAAATAGTGTTCTGTTCCATCTTTAAAATGATATGGATATTCGTTTGGGGTGAGTTCCCAGTTTCTTTCTACTTTCCCAAATATTCTATTATATAAATTATCTTCATAATTTTTAGAACATTTTTTTAAATCTGATTGGTATTGTTCTTCTATCATTGGGTCTCTCTTTAATACTATAGTGGGAGGATTACGATGAAATTGTTTGATGAAGTTCCAATCCATTTTTATAGTAACAGAAAATATTTATATTAATCAATTATTTATTCTATTAAACTATATAATTATTTATTCTATTAAACTATATAATTATTTATTCTATTAAACTATATTATTAAACTATATAATTGTATATTAAATCTTGTTCTCCTATTTTTTGAAAAACAAATCCATTTTTATGTAACATAGTCTCAAATGTAATATTATCGTTCGTTTCTATTCCTAATAGAACATTTCCTAAATTTTTATTTGTTTTTTTTATATATTCAAATCGTGTAATATCGTCCTCTTTTCCTAATACATTTATAATAAATTTTTTTAATTCTTGTGGTTTTTGATTAAATTTAATAATATAGTAATGTTTAAGATTTAAATAGATTAGATTTTTTTCGATAATCTCTGAATACCTCATAACATCATTATTACCACCTGATATTATACAGACAACAGTCTTACCTTCGGTATCTTCTATAGCAGGTAAAGAAGCTACTGCCAATGCCCCAGCTGGTTCTACTATTATACCTTCATTTTCATATAATTCTAGCATTTCATTACATAGACGTCCATTGGATACTAATTTGATATCATTTTTAGTTAAAAAATGTTTACATATACTATATGGAATATCGCCTACTTTAGAGACACTCGCCCCATCTACAAATGTATCGGTAATATTAATTTCATAGGGTGCTCCATTTTCTAATGCTTTATACATAGAATTTGCGTTTAGTGGCTCCGCACCAATTATTTTACATTTTGGTAGATTTGTCTTTATAAATCCACCAATACCTGCGATTAATCCCCCTCCTCCAATACAAGATACTATTATATCTGGTTCTAATCTATCTAATATTTCTAAACCAATAGTAGCTTGTCCAAGGATTACATCTATATCATTATATGGATGAACAAATGAACTATTCGTATTATTACAATAGTCTTCCGCATATACCATTGTATCTTTTAATAAATCTCCCTTAATTTTTAAATTTATATTCCCATCTCCTAATTTTTTAATTCTATTTATTTTTTGTAGAGGTGTTGTAGTAGGTATAAAAATAGTTGCTTGTAGATTTAATTGCTTACAAGAATAAGCGACTCCTTGGGCGTGGTTACCAGCACTGGCACATACTATAGAATTATTAGAGTTAGTTTGAAGTAATTTATTTAGTGAACCTCGTAATTTAAAGGATCGTGTTTTTTGTAAATCTTCTCTTTTTAAATAAATAGTAGCATTATATTTAGAAGATAATCGTTCACTATATTGTAATGGCGTATTTATAACATGTTTTTCTATATTTTTATAAACACCTTTTATACGATTTGTACTGAGTATATTTTTATAATGCATTATTAATTATAAATTTATAATTAATAATACAATCAATATTATTTCTTATTTTTTTTAAATCTACTTACTAATAAACCTCCTCCTACTAATAATAATGAATTCATTAATATATTTGGTTTGGTGTTTACTGAACGACTCTTATTATTTATAGAATTTGATTTTATCGTTGGTTTAAAATCTATAGATTTGTTGGACTCTATCTTTTTGTCTAATGATCCATTTATAGATTTGTTGGACTCTATCTTTTTGTCTAATGAACCATCTATATCTTTTTTATTAATTTTTCTTGTTTTAACTCCTAATTTATCTAATATTTTTTGTCTATTATTAGTATCTTTAACATACGCTTCATTAATTTCACCTGCTCCTCTATACTCTCCTCCCGTTCCAAAAATTTCTAAATATAAACTATTTATTTTGGTTGTGTAATTATCTTTCATTCCAAATAATACTAACATTTTTATAACATCTATATAAATATCATTTAAATTCATTGTTTTATATTTATCTAAAACATCAGTTGATTCTAATTTTAATTTTCGTGTCTCTTTCACACTATTATGAAAAGTATAAAAAAACATTTTAAAATTTTTTTTAGATAGAACGACACTATCTTTTTTATTTTTATGTAAATAACTAGAGGCGTGTACCTTACACATACCACAAGGTATCGCATAACTTAAATATTGCATTAGTTCATATAATTTTTTACGTTTTTCACTATCATCATCACATTTTTCACACATTGTGTGATATAAATTCCACATAGGAGTTGACCAAATCATATTATACTATAATATTTTAATAATTATACTTTATTTTAAATTTAATAAAATAATAATTTATTTTAAATTTTCTAAATCATAATTATCAAACTGGAAACATTCTGCCAAATAATCTGGCATGAGATGAGTTTGAATCATAAATAAATGAAGTTTTTTATTTTCTTTAATTTTTAGTTTACTAGTAAAAGGACATTCAGTCATTAATTCCTGTTGTTTTTTATTATATGACTCATAATTATTTAAATATTTTTTTATAACATTCATTACAGGTGTATTTCTTTCCATATATACACTATTACTAATTAAAATAGCATAATGAATTCTTGTGAATTTAATTACAGAACTCCATTTTTTATTATGGTTTAGAATATAATTATTAAATTTGTTGTACATATCCATTTCATCTGAATATACTATATCTGGATTTTCTGGATTTTTATTTGTTATTTTTTTAATATCTATTTCGGTTAATTCTTCTTCTATAAAACCTGACACTAATTTTTTATAATAGTGATAATGTATATTCATAAAAAAATCTAAATTAGTTATACTATAAATATAATAAGTCATTATTAATAATATTTTTTTCATAAATATCTGAAAATTTATATATAACATATTTTATTTATATCTATAAAATTTAAATATAAATTAAACATAACGTCATTAGAATTATGGTAAACCTATATTAATCAAGTCCAGCTATATATTGTGACAAAGCTTCAATTTCTACTGTCGTTAATCCTTTAGCAACATTTACCATCATTTCATTTGGCCTTGAAAGATCGGTTGACCCTGTCTGTTCGTTAATAGAGTATTGGCGGAAAGCCTTTAATTGTGATGCGATGTATTCAGCGTGCTGATCGCTGATTGCCGGGAAGCCCGCGGTTGGAATACCCAACCCTTTAGCACCATGACAAGCGATACAAGCTGTTGTTTGCGTATCCATTTTTCCACCAACATAAATCTTACGACCAAGTTCAAGAGTTTCTGCATCTGCGTTTGCGCTGTTTTCACTTATAGTTTGGATTGAGTAGTAAGCCGCAATATCCATCATGTCTTGCTCAGAGAGCATTCCAGCGACCCCAGCCATCATTGCATTCTTCCTTTCGCCTGATTTAAATTCTTGTAATTGTTTTATAAGATACGCTTCGCCTTGACCCGCGAGTTTAGGGAAACTAGGAATAGTACTATTACCTGTTAAACCATGACAACCCATACAGGTCGCCGTTTTAGCTTGACCTGCTTCTGCATCTCCTGCCATAATAGTAGCTCTAGTTTCTTCTTTTTTATTGTTTGTTTCACTTGTTGATTTTTTAATCGTTGGTGAAGAGGATTCTATAAATGTTTTAAATGAAACAATAGAAACAAATAGAACTAATAAACTTGGAGTATTAATACCTTTTTGATAGGTTTGTTTAATAAAAAAATTAGATATTCCCAAGGACCCAGCAAGTCCCATTATAATTTCGTAAAATCCTAAGTTATTTTCATAATTTATAATATTTTTTAAATATGCACATTCATTATTATTTAATTGTGGTAATGTAGAATCACTAACGATATACTCTATATTCATTATATAATATTATAATAGATAAAAAAAATAAATTATTTTTTTATCTATTATTTATTAATATCTTTTATTAATATCTAAACTATTTACATACTTCCAAGTACCTTACTCTTCAGGCTATCATACTCTGTCTGGGAAATGAGTCCCTCGTCTAGCATCGTCTTGGCATCGCGGAGACGCTCGACACTACTCTTAGTAGAGGTGATGCTAACATTTGAGGAGACCGAGGCGGTTTGTGGAACTGGGACTGGGAGATCAATAACATCGAGCGAGACCGACGGAGTTGTGGAGGCAGCATCACTATCTGACTCGAGTCCTGGCATCTCAGGGTCGGTGCTTGTTGTAGACTCGGCGTCATTGAATGGCTCATCCTCATCCTCAACCTCAACAGGACTAACGAAGGTGTAATGGCGGAATGGTCCCTCGCCAATTTCCGCGATGATCTCCCGTACATCGTTGTAGTCCTCGTCGTCCATTGCCTTTCGGAACGTATCCCAAGGAGTCACTGGGGCCTTATGGGGCGCCTCCACACTAAAGTCCATGTTCTCCAGGAACAGCTTGAGCTGCATCGTGCTAAAGCCACTCACCATCTGTACACCGGTGCTATCTGCCGTGGTGACCGACTTCTTCGTGTCGCGCATGTTCCAGTAGATCATATCTGGACGAGTGTAGCCAGCTGCTGCGTAGACCTTGTCCAGAATCTTGTTGTGGTCAGTGAATGTGCTGGCACCAGTGCCATAACTATACCGAGTGCTGCCGTATGCTGGAACATATTGACGCTGTGCTGCGCTTGCCCAATCCGTTACACCAAGTAGGCTACACATCGTTGGATAGTTAGAGCAACCACCTCGGTCGGCAGCGTTAAACTGCATGTCGGATGGGCAGAGGAACCACTTTGGGAAGTCTGCTGGGTCGATGTTGTGCTCCTTCGCAATGCTGAGCATAAGGTCGTGAGCCGCCAGGAAGTCAGTGCTGCCACCCCAGGGAGAGGTATAGCAGACACCAACCTTCTCACAGAACGTCAGCTCCCCACCAGCACGAGATGGGTCCCAGGTACCAAGTGGATGAACACGCGTGCTACTGTAGTAGGAGTAGGCACCTCCACTCCCAGGGAGTCCGTTGCAGTTCCGTCCACTGGTAGCTGTGATCATCGCATCAAAATCAACCTGATCCTTAGGGTACTGTAGGATGATCCAGTGTGGGTTGCTCTCGAAGGTCATGAAGCGGTTCTTCCAAGGACCCTTTGCCAGAGTTGATCCAAGAAGCGCAAGACCAATTGCCGCTGCCATTGGATCTCCACCCATCGACCCAGATACATCTGGCATTAGCATCCCACTGTCCAGAGCCAGACCCTTCTCCTCCATAAGCTTAATAAAGTGGTCAACGTGTGACTGGAACTGGCAATCGTAGGTGAGTCGGTCACCCTCAGTTAGAGTAGCCCAGTCACTATACACCTTTGAGACCAGCTCGTGGATGTAGACCGTCGTGCCGTGCACCTTTGCGTCCCCAGTCACCGCCTTCTTGAGATGGGTCATTAGGTGGTCCCGACACTTGAGGCGGTCCGCATCGCTGCCACGGAGTTCGCCACCCTTCTTGTGCTCGTAGAGATACGCCTTCTTCTTCTTGAAGAGAGTCTTGCCAGGAACAAAGCGGAAGTCAATCCGGTGAAACTCCTTGGCACACTCTAGGACCTCAGTCGTCTTAATCGCCGTCTGGACTGGCGCGTAGAACTGACGAAGTGCCTTCATCGCAGCCTTGAAGTCCTTGGCAAAGAGCTCAGGAAACATCCGCTTGGCAATCTCCTTGGAACACTTAATCTTCTTGTCGAGAGCGCGACCCTCCTTTGGAAGCCACTTCACCGCCAGACTAAGCTCACACTTCTCGTCCCAAGCATGACCGTTGCGCTTCGCCGTTTCCTTCCGCTGGGTGTAATCGTCAAGCGTCTCACGGTCCAGCTTGATCTGCTCGACGTAGAGGTCGTAGATCGCATTGGAAAGCTCATTCATATAGAATGAGCGATACTTTGGTGTGCCATGGTACTTGTCAAGTAGCTTGTTGTAGTCCCCCCAAGAACCATGCTCCTTCAGCTCCGGGAGAAGAGCCATTAGCGTCTTGGGAAACCGCCAAAGTAGCTCTACCCACATCGAAAATCCCTGGTCCCGACGACCCTTACCGTTCCCCCGAATGTTACGAACCTGGAACGCGGAGACCACCAGATCAGACCAAAAGTTCGCCACCTGAACCTCCGTCATATTTCCCACGGTGAGAGCCTTGTCGAGCTCCGTATGGACGTTCTGAATATACTCCACAATCGTCTCATGGGACGTTGTATCTACCACTCCATTAAACAGTGCCACTAGGGCACCAATAACTGGATCTCCAGCACCACGAACTCCGTACATCGTGTGCATGTCCGAACCGTTCTCGCCAGAACAATGCGGTGCCTTAGACCCCACGGACGCATCCATTGCGTCACTGAAAGTATTGCTCTTAATTGCTGCGTTTGAAAACATGATTATATATTATGGATACAATAATATTCTGGAAGTAATCAAATTTTTTTTAGCATCTTATGGAATTTCCACCAATCAATTCCATTATACACTACGATACTGCTATATAATATTATATAATATAATGTAATATTAAATTAAATTATTATTTTCTATAAAAACAAATAAATATGCTAATAAATACATAAAAATTATACTATAACAACCATTTAATATATAACATAGTGTAATATAATTAGAATAAAACCTATTATCTAATAAAACTGGTCGTCTACAATATGGACATTCTAAACTATATTTCATTAACCAAGGTTTTATACAATCTATATGGTATTTGTGGTTACAGCTTAATTTAGCATAGTCGATGTCTATATCATCTAAACATATACTACATTTATCTTTATCTTTAACTAAAGAAACTTTTTCTATAGAAATTATAGAATTAAATTGTAAATCTGTTAAATTATATAGTCTGGTTATTTTAGTATACATTATAATTGGTTCTCTAACTGTCTCAACGTCTTGAATAAAATCTCTAAGATGAATAGACATTATATAGTTTAAATATATTATTATTAAATCAATATTTTTTATATAAAAAAATTGATTTAATAATATAATATTAAATATACTATTATAAATGGAACAGTTACTTAATATTCCATATAATAACACTACAACTCTAAATCAACTATTAAATAATTGTGACAAAAAACTATTCACAACTATAACTAATATATTTAAATCTAATGGATTAGAACAACTAGATTCCATTAAATCTAATTTAGAACAAAAATTACCAACTAATACTAATGATCAACATAATAATGCCGAACACTCCACACCACATACTTTATGTAATAAAATGATTAATAGAATAGAACCTATTTTCTGGTCTAAACAGCCTAAATTATTAGATTATTGTTGTGGGAAAGGAAATATTGTTTTTAATCTATTTTATAATTATTACCTAAATACTATAGAAAAATATAATAATCCATTTGAGTGTTGTAAAGATATTTTAGAAAATTTTCTATATTTAGGAGATATTAATCCAAATAATATTTTTATAACCATTTCCATTCTACATAATTTAGCATTTCTACTCACTAAAACAAATTACTATTACTCTTATAATATTTATATAGGAGATAGTTTTGTATTGGATATAAATAACCATTGGGGTATACATAAATTTGATGGTATAATGGTTAACCCACCATTCCAAGATAGTGAAAAAAGAAATAAAACGCCACATAAATTATGGATAGATTTTACTAAAAAAACGTTTAAAGATTGGCTAAAAGATGATGGACTTCTTCTACAAATATCACCCTGTAGTTTCTCGAGTCCAAGTAGTAAAATTTTAGAACTATTTAAACAAAAAACCGTTAAACATTTATTTCTAAATGAAGAACACTATTTTCCTAATATAAATTCCTCTATATCTTGGTACATTGTCCAAAATAGTATATCACAAACCAATTTAACGAATATTAATGACACTCATTCTATCCAAATTAATTCGGAACTATTATATCTACCAAATCCATTAACTATACAATCCCTTACTATTCATAAAAAAATTATGTTTGACACTATCTTAAAACAAAAAGTGGAAAGAGATTATGTCACTGCTCATAATATATTAATAAAAAAACCTAATCCTACTCTTAGTAAAATTAAAACACCAACACATATCTATCCACTCTTACATACTAATAAACAAATATGGTATTCCTCTATTAAACAATCTTTTTTAGATAAAAAAAAAATAATGTGGTCGCGGTCTGGCTATACAAAACCTATTTATGATAATGGAACTTTAGGCATTACCGATTTATCATATTATATATTAGTTTCTAATGATGAAGAAGGGAGTAATTTATTAAATAATCTAAATACAAAAGTATTTAAATATATTTTAAAAACAGCTAAATGGTCAGGATTTGGTAATGACAAAGTTTTCTATAATCTACCTAAATTACCTAACCAAAAATTAACAGATGATGAAATGTTTAATCTATTTTCTATATCTCCATCTGAACAACTATATATAGAAAATATATTAGGATAATATGCATATACATTAAAATATATATTAAAATATACATTAAAATATACATTAAAATAAATATTAATAACAGTATGAATAACTCATTTAATTATTTTATTCGTTTTATAAAATGGCAACTTAATCTATACAGTAAACTTTCTATAAAAACTATTAAAAATACCAATAATTTTATTGCTTCTATATTTGTTAAACCCAAAATTAAACAATTCCATAAATATACTTTAAATAATATCAATTACTTTTATCACAATACTACATCCAATAATAAAACAATTATATTATTTTTCCACGGTGGTGGCTATGCCTTTCTATCGTCATACTATTATTTTAATTTCTTAGATAATATATATACTAAATTAAATAATAAAGAAGATATTAACATTATTACTATAGATTATTTAAAAACACCCGAATATACTTATCCTACACAAATTAACTCATCTTATTCTATATATCAAGAACTTTTTAAAAAACATCCTAAATCTAAATTTATTTTTATGGGCGATTCGGCTGGTTCTAATCTTATAATTGAACTAGTTAATAAAATTATTATTAATAATGACTTGCCAATACCTGTGTCTTTGCCAGTACCTATATGTATGATTGCTTTATCTCCATGGATTATAAATAAAGACATTAATCCTATAGAAAATAATCCTATAGAAAATAATCTTGATATTCTAAATCATACTATTATAAATAAATTTAAAAATATATATATTAATGATGACCCAACTTTTCGCTCCACTATCACTATAAATTTTACCAAATTTCTACCTATTCTAATTAGATATGGTGAAAACGAATTATTTAAAAAAGATATAGAATTATTTATAGAAACATTTTTACGACAAAATTCTAACATTAATAAACAAGAAATCGAAAATATGCCACATTCATTTGATATTTTATATTACTATTATAGTAATTATATTGGAAATAATAAAATAAATACTAAAGATAATCTAATAATAGAATACATTAATGATCACATATCGACCATTTAAAATTAATGAGATAGATAAACTTGACGCACTATTTAAACGTAGTATGTTATCGGTAACGCCTAATATTATTAATACCTACTTATTTATACTAAATTATTATAAATATTTGCTATTTTTATTATTATTTATACTACCTATTAACTATATCATATATTTTAGTATAATCGTCCCCTTTATTTTCTATATAGGTATTAAATTATTTTTAATACTCTTCGTCTATAGTCATTTTCCTAGTTATTATTTACATAAATATATAGAAAATAATAATAATATTTTATTAATATTAAAAAACGATACTATAATAGGATTTTCGTCTTATTTTAAACTAGATAATACTACTAATATTGCTTGGTTACAATGTTTTTATATAGATCCTATTTACCATAAAAAAGGATATGGTAGAAAACTATTACACTATACTTGTAAAAATATTAAAGAAACTATTAGTAATTCAACTACTAATAATAATACTACTAATAAATATATTATTGGTGGTATAAGCACATTACAATATAAATTTTGGGAAAAATGCACTAATAAAATAGTAGAAACAGATTCGTATATATTTAATACTATTATAAATAAAAAAATTTTATTATTTTTTCCTATTAAAGGATATACAATATATTTACCAATAAATTAGATTCTAATTTAAAATATTCCACTATTTAAATACTACTGTTTCATTGCCACTATCTTTCCAGCCAGTAATACCATATGTTAAATGTGAAACATTACTAAAACCCCAATTATTTATCATTTCCTTCGCTAATTTTTTTGATCTATTTCCAGATTTGCAATACAATATTATAGGTTTATCTGTATTCTTAATTAACGATAATACTTCATTCTTAAATTCGGGAAGCATTTCAGCACTAATTGTATAAGCTGTAATTGTTTATGACCCTTTTAATCCATTCCTTTTTTCTTCTAATATCAATTACTAAACTACCTTTTTTTTGACGGTCAATAAGTTCTCTATCACTAATATTCTCTATCACTAATATTCTCTATCTCTAATAAAAAATTATTAACATTTATTATTTTTGATTTTCTATCTATTACAACACTATTATCCAATACATCTTTTCCTAATAATAAATGTTCCTCTATCATAGATTTCATCGAATTTATAGAATTAATAGTCATTCTACTGTAAGCTAAATTATTTTTATAGCTTAATCTACTATTAAATTCTTCCAAATTATTATCTACTATATCAAATATTTCTTTAAATTTATATTTTTTAACTAAAACAAATGATCTATCTCTTATTATTAAATCTATTATATAAAATTTACCATTTGTTTCTATTATCCAAGCCTCTACTAAATCTTCTTTTTTATTATTAGAAAAATAAATATCTACTAAAATAACATTTGTTAATAATCTAATATTATCTAATCTATATTTTTTATAGGAATGTTTATCTAATATATAAGCCATATTTAATACCAAATGTCTTCTAACAATTTTTATATAATTTTCTTTGTTTTTATTGGATGCGGACAACCAAGCATTATTTGATGATAGATATTTTGGAACACTTGGCAATTTACTATATACCATTTTTTCTAATAAATTAAATCCATTATACTTATTATAATTAGAAAGTATACTATGTAATTCCCATTCTAACCATTTTTTAACCTTTAATTTATTATTTATTATAGGTTTTTGTCTATTATTTAATATTATTAAACCCACTATAGATAAATACTTTAATGTTTTTATCATACTATATAATAATTAACATATATTATATAAATGACCACTATTATATTAATTAATACTATTTATTAATTCATATAATTCTGTATTAGATATATGTGATATACTATTTATTAATTTTTTAATTTCTTGTTCAGTCTCTTCCAGTTCCCTATTTAATTCTCCTTTTCTTTCTAAACATTTTATTAGATGTTTCTTTTTATCTTCTTCCTTATTTAATATTACACTATTATCTTCTTCCTTATTTAATATTACACTATTATCTTCTTCCTTATTTAATATTACACTATTACTATTTACCAAATATTTATTTATATCAAACCACATATTCGTGGATGTTGCTATTTCTTTAGATTTTTTTGGACGTCTCTCTCCATAAACCAACTCTTTACCTTCTTTCGGATGATAGTATTTTTTATCTCTATACTCTTCTTCTAAAAACCACGCACCATTTTTTTGTAATGTAAATGGAATATCTATAGAAACTATAGTTCCTATTTTATCAAATATATTAAATGTTAGTGTTTGGTTATTATTTATAAATTTTATATTACAATTTGGAGAATTTACTCTTTCTAACATCGTTTTATAATTTTTATCAAATAAACTACATAGCATTTTACCATTTCCTATTAATAATAGCTCTTCTTTATTATTTAAATTAGCCATATTTAATAACTTATCCAATACAACCTTACTATCTAAATTCTCTAAACACTCTTTTGCTATTTTACTTGCTTCACACCCATATATAGTACAATCCTTTTTCCAACTTGTCGCGACTGTATCATTCCAATAAAGTGTGGAATTATTATAGACGTATTTTTCTTTAATTGTTTTATTTATAGTGTCGTATCTTTCTATTAAAGGTATAATGGCGGAATATCCCAATAATTTATAATTATTATTTCTAATAGATATATTACTACCTCTATATTTTTTTCCTTCTTGTCCCTCTTCTATATTATAAAACATTCCTGGACCTTCTGCCTCTTTTAGAAAAAATTTATTAATTAGAGAATTCCAAGTTCCACTGCATAATTGTATTCGTTCGTAACCACCTTTATAATTTTTTAATGATACTGATTTAAAGGAGTTATCATCAAATAGTATTTTAAAATCCCCCTTTAAACTTTTATTTCTATTCTCAACCTCTGTATTAATAATTCTCATTTTTCTATTTGGATATAATTCTATTAAATTTGTTATAAATAGTGTGCTAATTGCTAATATATTTTTTCTATAAATTGACTTATTAAATTTATTGAGGAGTTTACGTGTTGTACAATAATTCGTAAATTCTAATTTACATTTTTCACTTTCTATACTTAATGCTTTCCCTCTATTTTCTAATTCCTCCTGGAATTTCCAAACTGTAAAACATTCGCCAGCATCCTGTATATAATGGTCTGTAGATGAACCTGCACCACTCATTTTATATTATTATTTTTAATAAAAATTATATCAAATATTATTTTTATTATATTTTCAATTATTAGAGAAACAAACGATTAGAGAAAATTTATAGTGTAATATAATCTGTAAATTCCCCCTGTGTTATTATTTTATTTATATCAAAACCCCTATCATTTACTAATTGTAATATAAATTCTCCATAATCTTCTATATATTCATTATATAACCCTGATACCGCCCATACTATAACACCTTCGTATATATATTCGTTATTTCTATCTATTTCGTTGTTTCGAACTATATCCTCAATTCGTTTTTTTATAGAAGAATTATTATTATTCTTAGTATCATCTTGTAACAAACTTGCAACTGTCACCCAAGTATAATATATTTTAAATGTTGTATATTCATACGATTCCACATCGCCACCATATTCATCTAATATTTCTTTAATTGTTTCTTTTAAATTTATTAATAAATTTAGCGAGTTAGATTTATCTATATTATTACTATCACTATTAGCAATTAATTTCAGCCAATCTATATTATAGGAATTAGATTCAGAAAATAATTTATTTATTTTTGGTGTGGAATTATTAGATAAACTAAATAAGAATAATCTACGATAAATTGTTGTCCATATAGAAAATGTTTTACTTGTTGGAACTATATCTACAAAATTTCTAGTTTTTGAACCTGTTCTAACACCATAAATTATATTTCCAAATATTAAAGAAAAATAGTCAAATAGTCGTACCATCGTTTTATAATAATATATTAATATATATTATTATAAAATTAACCATATTAAAAATCCATATACTAAATGTATTTCCATATTTCTTAGATAACATATCCATATATAGCATTTGTACTATCCATATTAATTGCCATATTAATTGCCATATTAATTGCCATATTAATTGCCATATTAATTGCCATATTAATTGCCATATTAATTGCCATATAAATCGTGTAATAATGGATTTCCCTATAAATTCACTAATTTATAAGAATGACCTTTATACTTATTTTTTATATTATCTATAGTTAATTTTTCTATTTTATTTGATACAATACCTTTAATAATTGATTTTATTATAAACTCTTCCTTAAAACTAGTTTCTTCATCCCATTTTGATTTTATGTTTGATACCAAGTCATCCCATTCTAATGGCTGGTCCGATAATTGTTCCAATATTTTATCCAAATATGTTTTTTTTAACATGTCAATAATTATTTAATTATAATTAAATGAAATAGTCAAATTTATTAAACTTCCTCGTCTGGTAATATGTTACTATCCTCTAAACTATTATTATTTCCATAATTTACATCTACATCTCCATATTGGTTATCCGTATGGTCAGTATCTACCTCTTTATATAACTCACTGGTTTGCTCCACATATTGACCATTATATACTGGATTATCAAATGATATTCTGGTAGGATTTGGTTCATTTATATTAACGGTATTTCCATTTTCTCTTATTCTTTTATTTATTATTCTTCTATATAATACTACGCCACCAACCAATAATAAAATAGATATAATTGGTATAAATACCCACAACAATATATTTCTAGTTCTAACTTTATTAGTGTCTTTAGAAATCGATTTATCGGAATTATTCGGTATAGCTGTAATAGGTTGATTTGTAGTAGAATTAGATTGTGTGTTGTTAGTTGTTGATGTTGGAGTTTGAGTTTGAGTTGTTGGAGTTTGAGTTGTTGTTGGAGTTTGAGTTGTGGAAGTTTGAGTTGTTGTTGGAGTTTGAGTTGTTGTTGGAGTTTGAGTTGTGGAAGTTTGAGTTGTGGAAGTTTGAGTTGTTGTGGAAGTTTGAGTTGTTGTGGAAGTTTGAGTGGTGGATGTTAGAGTTGTAGAAGTAGTTGTACACTGTCCTAATGTTACACATTTATTACTTTTAGTATCGTATATAGGCGTGTCTTTCGGACAAAAACATCCTGTAGCACAAACCTGGATACATTGTGGATTAGGATGTACACACGTCGCTTCACACGGACTACCACACGATGAAAAAATCTTTCCATTATGACATTCTCCAGTAGTCGTTGTTGTCGTTCTACTAGTTGTCGTTATTGTCGTCGTTGTCATTGTTCTAGTGGTCATTGTTGTAGATGTTTCACTAATTGTTGTTGGGTTTAAAACTAATGGATCTTTGCAGTTAAATTCTCTAATCCCTCCACATCCAAATAAACCACTACCTTCACACGTCTCTTGACAACAATCACCTCCATCATAATGACACTCTTCCGTATTATATCCACCTGTTTTATCACACATACCATCTCCTACCCAATAATCATATTTAACATTACATAGTGTATTGTGAATAGGCATTTTGTAAATTTTAGAATAATAGACACTATCTGAATCATCCATAAATTCTACGTCTGGATCTCCTATGACATGACTATTTAAATGACATTGTCCATAGTCTTCTATATAATTAATAGATTGACAACTGTGGGTCTGAACACATAATTCAGCACATAATTCTAATAATCCTACATTACTATATACCTTATGACTATCTCCCATTATGTAACCTATTCTTGGACCTAAAAATAAATCCAATACAGATGTTTCATTTGGACTATTCTCTACACACCAATCGTATATACCAACACAATTCTCATTAAAATCTATACAACAATTATCATCTATATGTTTAACATAATCTCCACAATATGTATTTGTATATTTTGTGGGTATGGAACAAGCCGATTCATTATGCGCTTCACCGTGATGATGTAAATGACATTCACTATACCATTCAGTACATTCTGGTAATGACATATTATCGCAACATTTCGGCTCCAATTCCAAAGTAAAATCATGACATTTATCCGAATAAGTTAAATTAAATAACTCCTCCTGATGACCATTACAATTATCCTTTATACCATCTAATATATAATCTTTATACTGAACGCATTCCTTATAACTATCTATACAACGATCATCTAATAGAAAATGTGAACAACATTCATATTTACTCTTTGTATGACTATAACAATTATTATCGTAACTTACATTTAATCTACTTTCTATTTCTGGGGTATTTATATCTACACATTTACCTGACACAAATCCTAATAACAATAAACATAAATAGGCATATAAAACTCTCATTAATACATAATATTATATCATTTATCTATAAATAGTTTTATTTATAAATTTGATTTTTTATAAAATAAATTTTAAAATTTTTAAAAATGGAAAACTATAAAATAAACATAAAATCTTTAGATGGAAACGATGACTGTTATATACATTTTTCTAATACACAAGAATTAGAAAAATTTATTAACTATGGTAGAAGCCATACTCTTAAAATTGGACACAAATGTTGTAGTGGAAAGGGCTGTATGGTAAAAGAATTTGGTGGTGTTAAAATTGAGAAATATGAACAAATAGAAGAAATACAAGGTAATTTTACGGCATACTCCAGTCACTAGCCTTGAGCCTGCTGTGCACCTCCGTCATCCCCAGTTACTCTAGTGCCATCGCTACCACCCGCTGTCAAGCACCCGTGGCCACTTAATATCCACATAGAAATAAGATTATTCTAATATTAATTCTCCCTTACAAGATACCGCCCATCCATAACAATATATAGATGGTCTTAATAAATTTTTTTTATTTAAACGACTAAACATTATTATACTATTTATAATTATTTTTATTTTAAATAATCTATTTTTTAATCTTATATATTAGTTATGTTTTTTAAGTTATGTTTTTTAAGTTACGATTTACACTATAATATATATTTCTACTCTATTATAATATATATATATTCCTACTCTATTATAAACTATATTTCTACTTTATTATAAACTATATTCTGTAATATAAACTCTATTTTAATTTTTTTTTAAAATAATAATATTATAATATTTATTATGTTTAAAAAAAATTTGTTATTAGGAGTCTTTGGAACTATTATATGTATAGGAGGAATGACAATTATTCCTATTGCTTCTCAAAAAATAAAACAATTAGATACTAAAAAACTAGATTTAGAATCTAAACTTAGAAATTTACAAAACAAATATAGTTCATCTGATAAAGATAAAGATAAAGATAAAGATATTAAAACTATAGAAAATAAACCTGAAATTACAATGATTTCTATAGAAGATGCTATAGAACAAGGTTATACCTCAGATACATTTAATCTAAGTGAAAATAAAGATACACGTAAATCCGAAATTAAACCATTAATGGATGAGGGACTTACTTTTGATGAAGGTCACGTAGAAATCGTTAATAAAAAAATAAATGAAGTTACACTTATATCATCTTAAGAGAATTTATTCCAAATAAGATTTATATTTATCTAAACTTAAATATTTGTTAGAACCAACAGCGTGTCTAAGAGTATACATGCTACTCTTTCTCCAATCACTTCCAACCGCCTTTTCACTCATTATATAGATATCTCCTGTATTTAACATTACTCTGTATGGAGAACTATATGGTTTACTATTCTTAAACCATACCCATTGTATAGGATAGTCGTTCGACCCCAACCCCAAACTTAAACATATTACCTTCCGTCTTTCTGTATCCCCGTGATATCCTATACCACATTTCTTTAAATCAAAATATTTATTTCCTTCTAACCCTTACTATTACCTAACCCTGATATTAAATCCTCCTCTAATCTATTTTTAAATACTTTAAAATGTTCTAGTTTATTCCCATCCACTATTCTACCTTTCTTATTCTCATAATCTGGTTCTTGTTCTATACCATATAATATAATAAGATTTGCCCTGGCATTACGACGTGTATCCCAATACTTCCTATCCCAATCTAAATAAATTCTCCATACATTCTCCCCATACATTCTCCCTTAGCATAATTTCTTATTACCAATACACACACGGTGTATTCTAAATCATCCAGATTTAGGTCTCGACGATTTAAAGAATAATAATCTACACTATAATCTAAATTTATAAAATAATCCTTTAAACTAATAAGTTCATCTGTAGTAATACCAGTTCCTTTATCTCCTAGATTACCCACCATCTCCATCCCATTATGATTTTCCTAGATATAATGTATACATATTTTTTATGATAAATTTTTAAAAAATATAGATTTTGTTATTTAAATATATAGACTTTATCATTTGAATATATACTTTAAAAAATTTTGATTTTAACAAAAAAAATAATTTAAATAATAAATGCAATCTAATACACCAGCGCCGTTATACCCTACGATTAGTTCTACTAATGCTCCTGGACATCCACCTAGAGATTATGGTAATACACACCAAAGTTATGCTAATACACCTATAAATTATGCTAATACACCTATAGATTATAGTAATACACACCATGCTAATACACAACAAAATAATGGTAATACACCAATAGGTTATGCTCCTTTCTTTCAGCTAGATTATGGCAGTAAAATACAAGGTTATGTGAATACATCACAACCTACCGCTCCTCCACCTCCTACTATAATAAATACCAATGGCACTACACCACCTGGTTATTTTGATGTCATAGATAAAGTAGTGGAACCCTCTAAAGGTCATAAAATTAAGGAACTTATAGAGAGATATGAAATAGATCCATTATTTAGTGAAAAATTAGATATATTATCTGAAATGGAAATAGTTTTATTGCTGGATGATTCTGGTTCCATGAATACACCACTTACTGATGGCACTGGACATAGTACACGTTGGGATGAGCTAAAATCAGTTGTAAATATAGTTATATCTATTGCATCTTTGTATGATGAAGATGGTGTAGATATACATTTCTTAAATCGTCCACCACAAATTAAAATTAAATCGTTGGATCAAGTAGATACTATCTTAAATGACCCTCCTCATGGATCAACTCCATTAACTAGAAATTTAGATATTATTTTAGATAAATTTAAAAATTCCAGTAAATCTGTTTTAATCATTATTGCTACAGATGGACTACCAAATAAATCTGGCTATTCCGATTTGGACAACTTCAAAGAACTTTTACTACATAAGAATCACTCTAAATTCTATGTATCATTCTTAGCCTGTTCAGATCAAAACCAAGATGTAGGCTATCTAAATGAATTAGATATAAAGGTTCCTAATGTAGATACTTTAGACGACTATGCTTCCGAACTTAAAGAAGTTAAGGCTGTACAGGGAAAAGATTTTAGTTATACTTTTGGAGACCACGTTGTTAGATTATTACTTGGCCCTCTTTGTCCTGAGTTAGACCAATTGGATGAATCTAAGCTTTCATCTTCTAAATCTTTTGGATGTGGTAGATGTATTATTTTATAATAATCTATATAAAATTGATAGTTAAATCTTTTCTAATCATTACATCCAATATTATATGATTGCTTTATTACGATGAATATTTACTTTATAACAACCAAAAATCATTGGAATACAACACAATATATCTAAGACTAGAGTACATAGACCACACAATATCAGTGGATCCGCTGGATGAGGTAGCGGTGTCAGCGAAAAATTCATATCCTGTCCCTCAGTATATGGGCTGGTAATGCAATCATCTATTAAATAATTTATATGAGTGTATGGCACTCTTGGATAATATTTTGTACAACATTTTGGCTGCTCGTTTATGAGTAATTCACTATTAATAATAGGAGTTAATTCAGTATGAATAATAGGCGGTGACATATTAAGATTATTAATAATTAAGAATAATTATATCAATTTTAATTATTCTAAATTGTAATAGAAATATTTTATATACCTAAAAAATTAATACTATTATCTATTTACTTTATCTATTGTAAAAACAATATCATCATATCTTCCTTTATTTTTTCTTAAATCATATATTTTTATATATTGTTTTAAATTTTCGGGTGTTATATTTTTTAATTCATCTATCCATTTTATATCTTGAACGTCTTCTATTATTAAAATTCCATTATCACTTAATAAATGGGAGTATAATTTTATAAAATCTTTCTGACTTTGAAGAGTATGTGGTCCATCATCTAACATAAAGTCAAATTTTATGTTATTAAATTTAGTAACATACTGTTCGGTATAAGAATCTTCATTTAGATATAATATTATTCTATCACTTTCTCTCAATGTTTTTATAATTCTACTTCGGCTCCTATTTAATTTGCTAATTAATTTTAATCTCTTTTCAGCTCCTCGAAATATATTATCGCTAATATCACATCCATAAATAGAGGCGTTTTTAAAATAATCGTGCCATAATTTTATACTTCCTCCTTTAAAAACACCAACCTCTAATACAGCACGTGCACTTTCTTTTATTGGTTGTAATAATGTTTCATATAGTGGTAAATAACTATGTATAGTATTCTTATCTGTATATTTATTATCTAAACTCGTTAAACTCATATTTTAATAATATATTATTATTCTATATTATTAAAATAATTTAAACTAGTATTATTAAATAATAAATATATAGTAATAAACTGCTACACCCATTATATAATTCATACATTGGACGAGACCAATAATGTCTGTCCATATCCTCTAATAAATCCCCTATATTTGTTATTTTATGTATTGGTTTCATATTTATTATAACATTATAGCCATTTATTTTTAAATCATTTTTTCAATCGTCTAAGTTTCCATTTTTCATAATATTCCGTATATGTTTTCCCATTTAAATTCGTAAAACCCCTAATATTTATTAATTGGAAATATAAATTTGGATGCATTGGTTGTGTGTCACTTTCTGTTAATTGTGTATTATCTATAGACTCTATCGAATTATATAATTCTAATGCTTTTTCATAATCCATTTGTATTATTATTATTTTAAATCAATTTATATTATTATTATTACTTTAAATCAATTTTTTTATAAAATTATAATAGGTTTCTGAACTATGATTTTGGATTTTATTTTTCTTATAATTAAAATAAATACACTTCGTATCTATATGATTATATTTATCTGAAATTGGTAATGTAGGAATAATGTCACCCTTATTTATTATAATAAATGCTATTATATTAAGTTTATTATAAGCTTCCACAAAACCCTTATTTCCAACTTTTAATGGCGCCGTACAATAATTATAAAATTGTAGATTATTATATTTTTCATACAAAAGATAACTACATAAAATAGATAGACTTCCTCCCAAACTATGACCAGTTAAATATATATTTTTAATATTTTTTGTAAGTAGTATATCGTTTATTTTTTTTATTAATTCTGATTTAAATGTAGAAAAAAATCTATACATTCCTCCATGAACTTTTATACTATCCTCATCTAGTGTCCTTAATTTTATATTCATATTTAGAAAAATTTCAAAAATAGAACTCGTGCCTTTAAATATAATAATTATGTTATCATTATTAGATAGCACTAATATTATAGGTAGTTTATTTTTATAAATCAAACTATATGATATAGAATTCATTGTAAAAAAATCATCTATTTTAGTATTATTACTATAGGCTACTATTAAATCTGTATAGGATAAACATATTCTAATATTTTTTCTATTATCCTCAAATGTATTACTTTTAGTACTTATTAATTGTGTTATATCTAATTCCGTTATAGATGGTGTATATTTTTTTGACCAAGAATTATATAATATAGATTTATAGAATAATTTATTTAAATCATTTTTCATTAGTATAATACTATTTTATTTTATTATAATTTATACTATAATTTTTACTATAATTTTTACTATAATTTCTATAATAATGTAGACATATCTATACCTTCATAATATGTAGATGGAAAATGTCGTTTTATATTATTTGTTGGGTATAAATTAAATGTTGCATTCTTAGTCGATGATAATGAAGTAATTTGTCTATATTCTTTATTAAATGGATATTTTGTCACTGTATCCGCTCTATTTACGAATAAAACTCCTATAATATTTCTATTTTTATATTCATTCACAAATTCTATATTACCTACTTTCATAGATGCCGAACAATAATTATATATTTGTATATTTTGATACATTTTACTTAATATAAAACTACATAAAATAGAAAGCGCTCCTCCCAAACTATGTCCTGTTATATATATAGTTTTTCTTTTAATTCTTAGTTGTCTTTCTATTTTTTCTATTAATTCACGTTTAATTATAGTAAAATAGTTATAAACACCTTTGTAAACTTTTATATTTTTTTTTTCTCCATCTATAGTTGTTAATCCACTGTTTAAATCCGTTACTATATCATCTATATTTACAGTACCTCTAAACGTTATTAATAATTTATCCTCACTCCACGTTATAAATACCAGTGAATTACCATTCCTCTCAATTATATCATAATTTTTTATATTTTTATTTAAAAAATCTATTATTCTATTATTACAATTTAATGCTAAGAGTAATCTAGAATAGGATAAACATACTTTCATATTGGTATGGTGTTCTTTTAAAATAGTTTCGTTTAGATTTTTTAATCTATTTAGATCTAAATCTTGTATCGTTGGTTTATAATTTTTAGAATCAACACATATTATAGATTTATATTTTATTAAGTTCAATGTTATAAGTCCTATTACATAAAATAAAGGATTCATATTATATACTTATAAAATTAACTATTTAAAAATGTGATTATATTATAAATATAATGGTTAACTCAAACCCCCCAATGGTTGACTTTAAAACCCAAAAATCTACTAATATTAAATTTGTTGATATATATAAATCTACTATTAATAAATATAATATCGATACTAGCTATCTCATTAAAAAATTGGAGGAATATGAAAAAAAAGATATTAATGATATATCTGTTAAAAATTTAATTAAAAATATGTTAAATGTTCCATACTATGAAAACTTTAAACCTGTTAATTCACTAAGAAAATTTAAATTATTACAAGAAAAACTTAAAACAATACATCACGAATTAATGGATATAACTATACATAAACGTCTCCAAGAACTACGTAAAACAACACCCACTACGACTGTTAATAATAATGCTAAACTATTACAGCCACTTATATAATAATTCTTCATTTATATAGTCGTATTAATATAGCCCTCCAATTCCTAATTATTATTATATAAGTATAAATTGATATATATATATATATATATGGCAAAAACAGAGACAGAATGTTCTATTAAATATAGTAAAAAATATTTAAATATGACTAATCAAGATAGAATTAAATATAACAAATGTATTAGAGAATCACTTGATATATTAGAAAGTATTAAAAATCAAATAACAGAAGAAGAATATACTATTATATATAATTCTATACTTCGTGATATTAGACTTTCTGTATAATATCAAATTTGATTAAAATATCAAATTTGATTAAAATATCAAATTTGATTAAAATATCAAATTTGATTAAAATATCAAATTTGATTAAAATATCAAATTTGATTAAAATATCAAATTTGATTAAAATATTAATAAACAGTTTTATAATCAAATTCGGTTGTATGATAAAATCACCCATTAAAACATCTAAATCATTCCTAAATATCCATACTTTTAATAATTTAGAATTAGTAAAATCAGCTATTAATGATGTTGATACTAAACTTATTGTTAGACCTAAAATTATTATATATGGGAAAGAGGCACATCAAAATAGAAATGTTGGATTTTTCTCCAATACCTCTATAGGATATTTCTATTCTGGACAATTAGCTAAATCTATCCCACTTACACCCAATCTCGCATTATTATTGGATAACATTAATTCTATGTTTAAATCGAATTTTAATGGTATTCTAGTTAATAAATATATAGATGGAAATAATAATATCGGCGCACATAGTGATGACGAAAAAAATCTAGACCCCATTGGCGTTGTCGCATTATCCTATGGAGCTATTCGGAAATTTAGAATAAGAGATAAAATAACTAGAAAAATAATAATAGATATACCAACTGGATCTAATGAAATTATACATATGGGGGGAGATTTCCAAAAAGAATTTACACACGAAATCCCTATAGAAAAAAAGGTTAAAAATATTAGATACTCGTTTACATTTCGTAAACATAGTATGTAATTATTCTGTTTATATTAGACTTTTTAAAATTTAGTTTAATTAAAATATTAGACTTTTTTAAATTTAGTTTAATTAAAATATAGACTTTTTTAAATTTAGTTTAATTAAAATATCAGGATTTTAATTAAAATCTTTGTATATAATATAAATGAAAAGTTCGGAAGCAGTATTATTATTGGGAACAGCAATCCTATCTAAAGATATTTTATTTAAAAACACACCATTCACCTCCTATAAACAACCAGTTACCTCCTCTAAACTCTTAGAAAATAGTCCAAACAAGATCAAAACACGTGATCATTATATTACAATAAATGGTGCGAAAAAAAAATATATGACACTAAATGGTCAAAAATTTTTGGTGAGTGGAGGAGGGGGGGAGGACTATAAATTCAGTCCTATACCTCCGCATACCATTATTGATAAAGCCAAAGAAGAACACGACCTAAGTATATTCGTAAGATTACTTGAACTAACCGAATCTGTAACAGACCTGGAGAACGTACGGAAAGATGAGAAACTTATTACTATCTTAGCGCCAAATGACGATGCTTTTATAAATGCAGAATTTAGTCATTCAAAAATTGATTCTTTAGATAATGCTACGATATCCGATATTAAAAAAATTCTATTCAACCATATAATTATTAGCGACAAAGACGAATTTACATCTAAAGACCCTGAGGAGCTCGAGGGGCGAGAGGGAATAAAATCTCCTGGCATTCATTCGGTTAATCTAACTAGAACATACACTTACGATGCGGGTGATGACGGCAAGACCACCCTTAAATCTTATACCCGCGGAAAAAGTAAAACTCGAGATTCCGCGGGGGATGCTGAAATTATAATCTCAACAATCGAAGACCCTCGGGATCATATTGGATACAGGATGGACGATGAGAGAGAAGAAAACAAAAAAATAAATATCATTGGGTGGAAGGCCAAACTAAGGGATGGTTCCAATACTGCTATACTCGTCAAAACTGATATTACAGCACATGATGGTATTATCCACGTTATTAATGAAGTACTCTTATAATAGAATAAATAATATAAACGATTTATGTAGTAATACTATTATATATAAATATAAAATAATATAAAATTGATTTATATTTATATTATTATAATATTTATAGCATTATAATGATATCTAATATATTATATGTTTCTGCTACATCTTGTCTTGTTATTGGTTCTGCGTTAGCCTTTAATTATAAAGAAACTCTCGACTATTTCTATCTAGTTGGGAGTTCTCTATTTCTTATAAAAGCGATATTATCATTGGTAAATGAGACTCGTACTATTAAATCTAAAAGTGTTTATGAATCTATTTAAACTGTCAAACATGAATATTATAAATGGAATAAAAAATTGATACATATGTATTTGTTTTTTATGTATTATAATCAATATGGATGAATTAACCCTTCATAACACACATTGTTTAGAAGTTGCTGAATACATTTTAGAAACTCAGGATCAAGACCTGTTACAAGCCTATGAAACAAATTTAGATGTCGGACCTGTTCTAAAATATAGCGCTTTACATATTACAGATGATGATAGAGAGCATATCGAATATGCTCCTATCTTAATTGATAAAAATTTCACACATCTATATACTAATACTGGTTTTTTACAAATATCTTCTGGGACTTATCCTATTCTAAATAAAATGGACGTAATAGAAAAATATAATTTAAAAATATATAATAATAAATACTATTTTATAGATAAATCATGGTCACATAATAGTCTTAGTAATCATTATAGAAAAAAACAAATTAAAGATAACTGGGACTCAATTCGAAATTCTAATAGTCCTATTTCTCTCGAAATTACTGATGTGTATTAAATTAATTTCTAATTAGAAATTAATTTAATTATATTATTATTATTTTTTTACCATTTTATAGAACAAAAATAGTGTTAAATTTATTCTATAAGGTGGTTAAAGTAATTTTATTTATAATATATAAAATTTAGATTAATATTAAATTTATTTAAACAGCTATTACATTAGATGTGCTTCCTGTTCACTATGTCCAAATAGTTTACTCCTGGCATCCACGTTTCTCTTTTCGATGATAGCTGCTTCCAACCTAGCCTTTTCCTTTTCCATTAGCTCAATCTCGTCACTCTTAGCGCCGTCTACTTGTGACTGCAACTGTCTAGTAAAATGAATCAGTTCCTCTTCGGATTCATTGTTGACAAGTTGGACAATCATTTCCACTGGAACTTCCACCTCTGGGAAAGTCGAATCAACAACAGTTGTTTGTGTGTGAAATGTATTTCCGTGAGACGAGAAATTACTTCCTCCACCATAGTCATTTTGCGAAGAGCCTCCCTTGGCCTGTCCACCACCACGTGTTTGACCACCTTTTTCCTGTCCACCACCACGCATTTGTGGCGCACCACCACGATATCCTCCCTCCTCATAACATTTGTAAGTAGGTTGAGGCTTAGGTTTTTTCACCTCTCTGTGAATAGAGAGTGTAAGGTATAGCTTATTTGATTCACCATCGTGAGTGGCTTGTAGTCCGTGGGACTTTTCCTTATTTGAGGGCTTCCAGAATACAAATCGTGTATTTTCTCCACCGTAACCGTTAAACCTAATACCCGTATTACTCTGGAAAGATGTGTAGAAGTTGGTGTTTCCACGCGTGTCTGTCACCTTTACTTTCCTTCCATCGCCAAACTTTGCCTCCTTAATCTTATATAGAAGATCACTATGTCGATACTTTCCATTAGGATCTCCCTTAATGCTAATCTCCCAACCCATACTAGTAGGAACACCTACAATATGAACACCAGACCTGGACGCCGTCATTGCTTTTGGAGTTGGGATCCGAGTCACAGGTGTCCAATCAGTATCATCCTGATTAATAAGATTAATGTTCACCCTAAATCCACCATAATGTAAACACCTGGAGTCAATGCCATATTTAAGACAATTAGCAGTTTGACTTGTATCACATACCAACATAGGTACCAATCTGGATGGATAGTCTTGTTCAGTTACCAAAAATACTCTATCTGGTGGAAAATTGTTTCTGCTACAAAACTGACAAAATGTTAGGTCTGAAACTTTAACTTTTTCACCATCATCGCCAATATAACCATACCACTCGATTGACGAGTTGTGGACATTATTCCCAATACATGTGCGGCGATTGCCCTTAGTGTCTGGTGTATCTAGGGGAAGCGCCATCTTTCCAGCGCCTGTTCCAAAGTGTTCGTGTGTAGAAGTCATTGTTTAATTTTTATAAATGATCAAAAAAATTGTATCAAATTTTACTTCTATATAGATAAATCTCCTATATAGATAAATCTCCTATATAGATAAATCTCCTATATAGATAAATCTCCTATATAGATAAATCTTCTATATAGATAAATTCCGACCAAACCATTTTTTACTAATTTCACGGATAGTCCCATCATCAGTCATATTCTGTATCGCTCTATTCCATTTACTCAATATATCTACATCTTCTTTCCTTACTCCTACACCTATACCATTACCAAATTCTCCACCCCTAAATTGTGGACCGGTAAATTTAATATTTTGTGTATTATTTATTTCTATTAAATTAATAATTGACCCAACATCACCTAAAATTGCGTCACATTCTCCATCAACTAAATTTAAATTTACACTGTCATTATCTTTATAAAGTTTAATTTTACTTTTATTAGAAAGATGGTTTTCTAAAAAATCTTTATGAGTAGTATTATCTTGGGCGCATACTGTTTTACCAGTCATCGATCTGTCCAATTGTTTTAATATTTGTGTATCCTCAGTTGTAACTGTATTTAAATTTATTTTTTTTGTTTGGGTTAGATTATCATTATTTTTAAGAACGGCAAATCTAACCGAATCACTCATATAGGGTTTTGTAAAATTAATAATTTTTTCTCTATCTTTTGTAATAGACATATCCGAAATAATTACATCATATTTACCACTTAATAAACCAGGTATTATTGTATCCCATTCTTCTTTTATCCATACACAATCTACATCCATACGTTTACACGCCTCATTCCCAAAATCTATTTCGGCTCCTTCTAATTCATTGTATGTTTTTAAATTATTCCAAGGTGGATTATTACCTACTGTTGCTATATAAAATGTTCTAATTTTTCTCTCTTTTTTATCTATTATTAAATTCGTATTTAATGATTTTTGTTTTGATTGTTGGGTTGATTTTTGGTTTGATTGTTGGGTTGATTGTTGGGTTGATTGTTGGCTTGATTGTTGGGTTGATTGTTGGGTTGATTGTTGGATTAATTCTTGAGTTGATTTTTGGTATAATTTAGATCCTATAAGTCCTAATGTTAATAATCCTACTCCTTTTTTCATATATATATTATAATATTATTATTTAATAATTATAATTAATAATATTATAAAAAAAAACAATTATATTATATTAAAAAAAATTATAATATATAATATATAATATGTTTATATATGGAAAACTCTATAATTTAGAGGACTTTGATCATCCTGGTGGTTTAGAAATATTAAATCTATGTAAAAATGAACCTGATTGTACAGCTTTATTTGAGTCATATCACGCTTTATGTAATATGGATAAAATAAAACGTATAATGAAAAAATATGAAGTAAAAGATGTTAAATCTGGAAAAACAATGTTTAATTTTAATAAAAATGGGTTTTATACTGTATGTAAAGATAGAGTTAGAAATTATATACAGGGCGACTCTAAAGCTAATTCTAGTTGGTTGATAACTGTATTTTTTAGTACATTATTATTTGTTTTTTGTCAATATCAATTACTATTTGGTTCATTTGTTGATTCATTCGTTGGTTCATTCATTAATTTATTATTTGGTTCATTTGTTGGTTCATTTGTTGGTTCATTATTTAAAATACTATGTAGTTTATTATCGGGGATTAGTCTGGTATTTTTGGGATTTAATGTTTTACACGATGCTTCTCATTATGCTATATCGAAATATCCATTTATTAATAATTGTTGTTCTAAATTAATACAATCATTATTATTATGGAATCATACACTATGGACATATCACCATTGTATTAGACACCATCAATATACTGGGAATATCGTGTACGATCCAGATTTAATACACGCCAATCCTTTTTTACGAAAATCTAATAAAATTAAATCGAAGCCTTATGAATTTAGTAAAAACCATATAGATATTAAATTATTATTACTTAATATTTTTATACCTGGGACATTATTTGGACAAAGTCTATTATATCATTTGTTTTGGGTAAGAAAGGGTTTTTTGTGGAAAATGACACTTCCCTCTACATTTGGTAAATTAGATGATATGCTACAATATTTAGTAAGTCTACTATTTATATTTATCGAAATTTATTATGGAGGATTATTTTATTTTTATCTACATATAATAGGAACAAATATAGCATATTTTGTTGGGTTTGTTCCTGACCACGATATGTATAGTACACATCTCGAGATTGATAAGAATGTAGATATAGAGTTAGATTGGGGGGAGAGTCAAGTTAGACATTCTGGTAATTTTCTAAATAATAATATAATATTTAGTAAATTAATGGGGGGAATAAATTATCAAATAGAGCATCATTTATTTCCTACATTATGTAATCATAAATTAATGGAAATAGCTCCTATCGTAAAACAATGTTGTCAAGAATTTGATATTCCATATGTTTGTATCAATAATCCTTTAAAAATAGTTAACGAGGTGTGTGATACTTATCGAGATGTTCATCATTAATCTATAATAGTTATAGTCCCTCCCATATTTGCGTGAAGTTTACATACAAATCTATAGGTTCCTGGTTCCATATCCATTATAGTTAAGGAACAGGAATCTATTTTATAGTCAATGCCATTAGCATTTTTTAAGACATCCCAATTAGTATCAAGATAAGCACGCCTTTTTCCTGGGTCTGTCGGTATAATGCCAAAAACATCCTCATTTACTATTATAAATGGATGTTCAGAATACATTTTTTTATTAAACTTAATATTCACAAAATCATTCTTTTTTCTAATAACTAAATCTGTATGATATATACCTTTTATAAATTTCTTTCTGCAGTCTTCTTCCAGGTTTATTTTTGGGAATATATATATATAATTACCCTTACCTTTTTCTTTTTCTATTACCTTCATTCCTATCGTTAATAAATCAATATTAATCGACCGCGGAGCTCTTATTTTTGTTGTTAAATATACAGATGATGTTAATAACGCTGCTATATGTGATTTCTTCATTACTCTATATATAGACTTAGAAAATAAAAAATCCTGGTAATTAAATTTCCATTTTTTTATTTATCATAAATTAAATTATAAAATAATTCATATTCTTTTCCTATCTCAGTTATGTGCTGTTTTACACAAAATATGTCTTATAGAATATGTGTTTTGGGAAAAATTCGCACCGTATACTTGGATTTTAATTATATCCACCTAATCCACATAGTCGACAAGCTTCCGGGCATTGTTTTCTTATTATAACCATATCTTCTTTGCTTAATGTTTGTCCCGTGCTTGTCGTATAAGCTTTTGCATCTTTTCCCTTACATCCGTAGTTGTTTGCTGTTTCTTCCAGCCAAAAATTACAATCATTTCCTTTATCGTCAGTAAAATAGGTATTATCTGCACACGTTTCATTTTTTTTTTTAATGAGAGCTGCTGTTAAT
>Ga0206123_10000391_pt1 | contig 43521 bp, 15 predicted proteins | sample Helgoland_Spring_2_FD_160086 | JGI IMG/M metagenome (GOLD analysis project Ga0206123, IMG submission 160086) | Pelagic subsurface seawater microbial communities from Kabeltonne, Helgoland, North Sea - Helgoland_Spring_Bloom_20160316_1 | ecosystem: Environmental > Aquatic > Marine > Epipelagic ...
CGTCTATTTTAGTATAATTATATATCAATTGTTGGTTGATATCATACAGTATATTTGCATTCTTTGTTGGTAAATATAAAGCACTAACTTCTTCTGGTGTTAATGCTTTATCATATATACGGAAATCATCTAGATAACATTTTGCATAAGTTGAGTAGCCCGGATTATTAAATAATTCCCAACTACTATCAGTTCCACTATCATGTGTAAATCCATTTTGTAATGTTGATTCACCATAAAATGTAGAATTATTAGTAACATTTACACCATTTATATATAACTGATAATTTTGATTATCACATGATATAGCTACATGAGTCCAAGTAGTTATATCATCAACATAATATCTTATAGTTTTACCTTCAATACCATAACCGATTTCTTTTGAATGACCTGATTGATGATAATGAACTGCTATATTGCTTGGTCTATATCTCATTAAAATTTGATAACCATTGCTAGAAATTAAGTTATTTACCCAAAATGATATTGACAATTTTGTTTGTCCTGCTAATATAATATTAGCAGGATTATCAATTTTTAATCTTACATTAGTATTTTCAGAACTTACACACTGATAAAATTTACCTGGTATATAACTTATTGTTCCTTCTAATAATGACAAATCATTACTATTACCAGAACTATCTGTTAAATCACCATCAAATTTATACCATGCTTTCAAATTTGATTCATCACAATCCAATATAACATATTGTGAATCATCATAAACATCAATATTAAGAGCATTATATATTTCTGCATTATAAATATGATATAAACTATTTACTTCAAATGATGTTAGTGCTTTATCATAAATTCGAATATCATCAAAATATTGATATCCTGTATAATAATTTACACCTGATACCGGATCTTTACTTCCACCTAATATCAATTCTGAATTACTTAAATAATTTATTGGTTCTGACCATGCTAAAGTTCCAATATCCTCTACTAATGTTTGTTTCACACCATCCAAATATATTTTACCCGTAATATTTGAACCATCCCAATCACCAACTAATGCCATATAATGCCATTTATCCCATATATCATTTGGAGGTGTAAAATATACTGATTTTCCACTAAATTCACTAACTCTATCATCCTGCCTTATCCAATATATTCTATTTGCACTATGAAATTGCAACATATATCTATCATATGTACTATTCTCATTATTCACCAATGCACCCAATATATATTCTGTATCATTTGATACTTTAAACCAAAATGATAATGAATTACCTGTATTTACACCAGTAAATAATGATCTACATGATGAAAATGGCATTAATACAGCTTCATTATGTGGAACATACATTGCTTTATTTATTATAGAATCTTCACTAAATACAGTATTATCCGATTTTATTAAATTACTTCCTGTTATTGTATCCATATAATTATCATCAAATTTATACCATGCTTTCAAATTCGATTCATCACAATCCAATATTCTATACGTTAAACTAGATATACGTGTACTACCATTTCCTGAAAACCAAACAATATCATCATTATGATATCCAATATTACTATTTAATATGTTAAAATGACTACTTAATTTAATTTCATTTATTTCTGATATTCCATTATTATAAGGTTTAAAACCATTATCATCTGTATATTTAACATATACTCCACCTTCTGCATTATTAAATGTATTATATACTTGTGTATATAATAAAGTAGAATTATTACCAAAAATATTTGTTAATGTAGTACTATCTGTAATTTCTGTACCATCTTTTTTAACATGTTTATAGCTTATTTGTGGATCTGGATAAACTCCACCATTATGTGTTCCATAATTCCTATTATATATAAATTGATCATACGGTTGACCTTGATAATATTCTGAGGTTTTTGCAACAAAACCATTTGGTTTAAGAGTAGTTTTATATGCAAACGGATAATTAACATGAAATCCGTATGTACCTGAATGTTGAGCTGCTCTTATTAATTCACTATTTTCAAATACCATCCATCTATCTTGATATTCACTATCTATATCACTATCATGCATAATAAATAACCAATATTTTACTTCAGATTTATTATATTCAATAGACCATTCCGAATTATTATTCTCAATATCACCTACATTTATACTTACAACTGTTGGTGCTGTATTACCACTAACGGGTATTCCTGTATAATATTGCGTGCTATTTTTAGGTTTATGTTTTATTTTAACCCAATCATCCATTCCTGTTAGATTATATATATAACTTAGGTCTTCTGACAAACTAGAATATCCACCATTACCACCTACTGCTATATATTTCCTTATACCATCATTCAATTCAATTGAACTATTAAAACCATTATTACCTGCTTTTAAATTTGTTTCTAAATTTGAATAACCTTCACCACCATTTCCAACTTGTATTTTAATAACATCATTTAATTCAATTTTATAATTTTGTATTAATACTAATTCACCTCCAAAACCACCACCTATATTACCCATATCAACTCTTGCACCACCACCACCACCACCTACCAATAACACATCTAGATTTGCATATGGTATATCAGTCTTAAAAGAATATTCTGTTATATTACAATTACTATTTACAAATAAGGCTAATACATTACCATCTATTCTTTCAAAAACTTCTTTAAGTGATATATTACTATTATTTCTTAATTCATTTAGATCTATACCGAATGAATTTTTGTTTAATATATTATAATATGGATTTAAATTTTTAGATAAATAATATTCACCAATTAAACTTGCACTATTTAAATTAAAAAGTTTTTGAAAATTTATACCATCTTCTATATATCTTCCATCCTTACCATAATAATTCAATTGATTATTATCTGTAATACTTGTATAAGATATATTACAATATTGTGATGTTATAAATGTATCAGTTGTATTATTAACACCTGAAGCACCTCCACCTCCACCTGAAAATTCAATTTCAATTATTTCTTTTCCATATAATTCCCAAGATTCAAAATTTAATACATTTGATTCTTTATATAATTTATTTACAACTAATACATAATATTGATAAAAATCTGTATTATTTAAATTTGTACTATACATATTTCGTAAATATTCAACATTATCATTTGTTTTATGTAATATTTCTATCCAATTAATATTATCATTTGAACCGTAAATTTTAAAATCACCAGGTGCTCTCATATTATACTCATCTACTGCTTTCAATACAATTTTATGTAATATTATTTTGTATGGCAATTGAATTTTAACCCAATTCCCTTTGTAAATATTATCAAAACTATCTATTTCTCCTGATCCTTCGATATAAATACCATTCACATCATACGAATACATTTGCCATTTTGCTGCTTCGGAATCTATCTTTTTATCATTAAATAAATTATAAGGTAAATGTATTTCGGATTCTCTTTTATCTAATAAATATACCTCATTTATACCACAATACACATCTGTGCTTTTTAGATTCTCTAATTTCAACGGTATATTATTTGTTTTTGGATCATCTACCCATATTAAATACTCTTTATTTGGAACTTTACCTACCGCATATACATTATTCTTAGTATCTATAAATATACTAAACCCTACACCACATGCTAAATCTTTTATTTTTATATTATTATTACTAAACCATATTATTTCAGTTGGTACAGCTACTGATATATCATAATGACCTATACCTAAATTACCATTCGTATTATAACCACAACCATATACTTTTCCATTATCATCCAAAAATAATACACTATTATTTCCTACTGCAACTTTTACTATCATTTTATCACTCAAATTCATTATCTGAGTTGCAGTTGTTGTATTGGTAATGTTATTTAATCCTAATTGACCATTACCATTTTCACCACAACAAAATACTTTGTTGTATATATCCAAAAATATTCCAAAATTATTACTTGCATATATTTGTTTTATATTTTTTAATGTTGTTATTAACACCGGATCTGTAGTATATGATGTTGTTCCCATTCCAGATTGACCATATGTAGAATTACCAAAGAAATATACATTACCTGTATCATTTAAGTAATAACTATGATCATTACCAACTGCAATATCTACTATATTACTTGATTCAAAGTAATTTAATATGTATGGTGATGTTTGAATATCATAACCAGATGCAGTACCTGTTCTATAAACATTATTGCTATTATCCAAAAATAATACTAATTCATTTTCTAGTGATATTTTAGTTATTTTAATATTACTTTCACTAAAATAAGTATTTTCGATTGGAGTTAGTATATTTGAATTATGATTTATACCTAATTTTCCATTTTCATTATTTCCTGATACATATACTTTATAGTTATTATCTACAAAAAATGTTGCATTATAACCTGCAATCAAATTCAAATTTATATTACTAAAAATATTTGACGATAATCCCGTTTCACCTACAACATTAGAACCAAATGTATTTAATATATTCTTTAAATTACTATTATCAATTGTTGAATATTCTACAATATATTCACCATTACCATATGCCATGTCTGATAATAACATATTTGATTCTGTAAATATTCTCTTTTTTGGATATAATCTTTCTTCCGGATTTAATATATTAAATTTAATATATTTACCACTTTCATAACTTTGAACATAATTTTCTTTTATTATAGTTCCGTCATATTTAATCAAATCTGAAACTATTTTACTATTATTATTACTATCTTGTAATACAAATTCATTATAAATTTTACTTGGACTACCGTTTTTATTTGCTAATATATTACTATAACTACCACCACTACCACCTATTGCTTCAGTTTGTAAATAACTAAATGATGTATTCTTACCGGATTCACCCATACCATGTAAAACACCTTTACCGCCTTCTCCAACTTTAATTTTATAATAACCTTTATCTATTTCTATATTACTTAAAAATATTACACCTCCTCCACCTCCTGCATGACCATTATAATTTTCACTTGTTGATATTATTCCTCCACTACCACCACCACCTACCATTAACACATCGATTAATGTTTTTTTAGTAAAATTTATTGTATATTCTGTTTCATCAAATTCATTTTTATTAAATTCATCAAATTTAAATATTAATATATCATCTTCATTCTTTTTCGATTTTACAGGAACTAATATTGAATATGTTATATTATTCAATACTTCTATTTCTTTCAATTCTATTATATCCACATTTTCAATTACTTGTTCAAACTTTTTTGAATTTATATGTCTAATAATTGGTACTATTATTATTGGATTATCTACATTTTCTTTAATCTTTAATATAACTATTCCAGAACTACCATTTCCACTATTACCATTTCCACCATTACCTGAATTAGTTAAATAAACTGAATTTTCAGAATTACCACCATTTGCTAAATATAATTTATCATCATTTACTAAATTCTCCACCAAACTATTATTAAACAAATTAAATAATTTAGTTACATTTATATTTGCACTACCACCTCTTATATTACCATCATTTCCTTGCACATAATCTTTTATTAACACTTCATTATTATATAACAATATATCACTTATTGTTCCTTTACCTTGCTCTTTAAATGATCCTCCACCTGAACCACCATCATTGCCATTTATTAAATCAGTTCCACCACCACCACCACCTATTGCTTCTGTTTTTAAATAACTAAAAGATGTATTATTACCATCTTCACCACTATTATTTAAATCTACCGTTCCATTACCACCATTACCTACTTTAATAGTATAATTACCAACATTAATAAACCTATTTTCTAATAAAATTAATCCACCACTTCCACCTCCTATATTAACATTTGGGTAAAATAATTCATATCTTATATTACATAATTCTATTACATTTGAATAATACAAATTATTATCTATTTCTATTATATTCTTAATCTCTTCATCAAATATTAATGTATTACTATTATATTCAATCGTTAATTCCAAATCTGCATTATTTACATTTATTATACCTGACATTCCAATCTCACCCGATATACTATAATATTCATATACACCTTTTGTATCAAATGTATAATTTAGTAAATTACAGGTTTCTGTTATTATTGTTATATTACTATTATCTTTTATTCCTATTCCATACTCTTCTGATAAATTAGATAATATTAAAGTATCACCTTTATTCAATACTATATTTATATTACTTCCAATATTACTAAATTCAAAACTTAGATTTGAATTATTTACTATTGTATATTCTTTCGTTTTTACAATTCTTTCCAAATTATATTCATAATTACTTATACCTACTAAATTACTTATATCATCTGTTATTATTATATTACTACTTAAATTATATTCTTCTTCACTATCTAACGGAATTAAAATTATATTACTACTTATATCATATATCAAATTACTTGTATAAATTATATTACTTGTATAAACTACAACATCTCTATACACTATATTACTTACTTCTTCTGTTATTTCTTCAGTAATTATTATTGATCCTGTCATTAGTTCTTGATCTGATATACAATAATATTCATATTGTCCTTCTGTTGTAAATGTATATTCTAATATTGTATTGGTTTCAGTCGCAACAGTATTATTAGAACTATCTTTAATAGCAATTGGATGAACACCTGATATATTAGACAAATTTAACGTATCTCCTTTATTTAATACTATATCAATATTACTACCAATTAATACATTATCTAAATTAAAATTATATGAAGAAGCATCTGATGTAATTGTATATTCTTTTCTTTCAATAATAGGTATATTTGATACATTATATGCTAGATTACTTGTATAAATTGTATTACTTGTATAAACTAAATTACTAACATTAACTACATCACTTGTATAAACTAAATTACTGGTAAAACTTAAATTACTAACTTCTTCTGTTATTTCTTCAGTAATTATTATTGATCCTGTCATTAATGTATGTCCTGATGTACAATAATATTCATATTGTCCTTCTGTTGTAAATGTATATTCTAATATTGTATTGGTTTCAGTTGCAATAGTATTATTAGAACTATCTTTGATAGCAATTGGATGACCACCTGATATATTAGACAAATTTAACGTATCTCCTTTATTTAATACTATATCTATATTGCTACCGATCAATACATTATCTAAATTAAAATTATATGAAGATAAAGCATCATTTGTAATTGTATATTCTTTTGTTTCAACAATAGGTATATTTGATACATTATATACTAGATTACTTGTATAAATTGTATTACTTGTATAAACTAAATTACTAACATTAACTACATTACTTGTATAAACTAAATTACTGGTAAAACTTAAATTACTAACTTCTTCTGTTATTTCTTCATTAATTATAATTGATCCTGTCATTAATGTATGTCCTGATGTACAATAATATTCATATTGTCCTTCTGTTGTAAATGTATATTCTAATATTGTATTGGTTTCAGTCGCAACAGTATTATTAGAACTATCTTTGATAGCAATTGGATGACCACCTGATATATTAGACAAATTTAAAGTATCACCATTATTTAATAATATATCAATATTACTACCGATCAACACATTATCTAAATTAAAATTATATGAAGATAAAGCATCATTTGTAATTGTATATTCTTTTGTTTCAACAATAGGTATATTTGATACATTATATATTACATTGCTTGTATATACTAAATTACTAACTTCTTCCGTTATTTCTTCATTAATTATAATTGATCCTACCATTAATGAATGTCCTGATGTACAATAATATTCATACTGACCTACTGTTACAAATGTATATTCTAGTATTGTATTTATTTCAGTTGCAATTGTAATATTACTATTATCTTTAATAGCAATTGTATGACCTGAAGATATATTAGATAAATATAAAGTATCACCTTTATTGAGTGTAATATCAAGATTGCTACCTAATATTACATTATTTGAACTGAAATTATATGCAGATGATAAATCATTTATAATTGTATATTCTTTTGTTTCTACAATAGGTGATTCTGATATTTCAATATTTGAAGTAATATTAAAATTTTGAAATCCTACCAAATTAGATGTTATTTGTAATTCTTCAATTACTACAGTATTTGAAGATATTTCAATATTTGAAATTATATTATAATTTTGAGTTATAATTACATTTGAACTAACTTCAGTAATTTGACTAATTACAGTATTTGAAGATATTTCAATATTTGAAAATAAGTTATATGTAGGAATATGTTGAATATTTGATAAAACAATAATATTTGATAAAACATTATATACAGGAATAAGTATAGGACTTTGATCTGTAGTATTATTAGTCATTCCACCACCACCACCACCAGCTATCATTAATATATCATAATTTGCGCCAATTGTAATTGATAAATTATATTCAGTTTGATTAAATCCATTGTTAAAATCATTATTAAAAGTAAATACATATAAATCATCAGTTTGTTTAATATGATTTGTTTCAATTGGATAATATATTAATTTAGATGTTATTTGTAATGGTTCATTATTAGTAATATTTTCATTAATTTTAAATATAATAATACCGGAACCACCACTACCACTTTTATGTAATGCTGTTCCTGAACCACCTCCACCACTACCTGTATGTTCTAATCCATTTAAAGGTATAAAATTATCTGAACCAAAACCACTTTCCACAGTTATATTCGAATTTATTAAATTTGATCCAGTAAAATAGCTACCTGTTCCACCAATTCCATATATTTCATTTTTACCAGTTATATCTATTACAATACCATCACCACCATATCCACCCTGTTGTCTTAATATAGAATTAGAACCAACTGTTCCAGCACCACCACCACCAGATCCTGCAATATATTTAATATTTTCAAAATAATTTATAGCATTTTGTTCAGATGTGATTCCAACACCTTCTTTAAAATAGAAGAAATCTTTTGTTCCATGAAATTTTAGACTATCAAATTGTGCACCATTACCTTGTGATTGATATTGCCATATAACTAAATCTGTATATGTTGCATTAATACTATTAAAATATAATCTATCATTGTATTGATATAATATACTTTTTTCATTCCATATTGATGTTTTTGTATTTTCATTATATAACCATAAATATAAATAATCGCCACTTTTAGAAAATATAAGTTGATACCATTTATATTTTGCAACAGTTAGATCCCAACATTTTATGGATCCACGTGGAGCTCCAATAATTTGTATTATACCATTATATATTTCTACAGCCCAACCATCATGTATTTTTGGACCACCTACATATTCAGATGCTTCAACCCCAAATAATTGTATTTTATGATTTGTTGAAGTAGGATAAAATCTTACATGAAAAAACCAATTTGTATTATTTAAATTAGGCAATCCACGGTAATTACCTAATTTATTTGTTGCTATATCATAATAATTAAAAAAATCTACATTAAATCCACCAATATTACCATTAACACCTTCAGGATATATTAAATTTGTATTTACATAAGTATTATTTTCTATTTTATTTCCAGAATATAATTCGTAATTAAATACATTTGTTTCAGCTAATGTATTATTATTGCTATATGTAATATTATTATTTAAATATGAAGATAATCCACCAGATGAACCTCCTTTACGTATATATCCGAATGATCCTGAACCACCACCACCACCAACCGCATTATAATATACTACATCTTCATTATTTAATAGTGTTGTATCTTTACCATTTTCACCCATTGCATTAAAATTACCTATACCACCTCTACCTATTTTTAATTTATAATTACCTGAAATATTTTGATTTTTATGATATATGACAGTTCCTGCACCTCCACCACCACCATCTAAACTTCCACCTGCACCACCACCACCTATAACTAAAATATCACAATTTGTCGATTCTTTAAATTCAATTGCATATTCAGTTTGTCCCGAAGAATTAGTATTATTAGCATTATATTTAAAAGTATAAATATTATTATTTGAATTAATAAAATTATTATAATCTAAATTATATTTATTGTCAACAGTAATAATTGATTGAGTTTTTAATTCAAATAATTTTTCATTATGTACAAATACAGTATTTAGTTTTGAGATATCTTCAATTTTTGTATTATCATTAAATTTGTAATCATAATCTAAACGTAAATTATCTAATTCAAGTTTATTTGTATTATATAATGTTATGATTTCTTCATTAAACAATGCATTATTATATACATTTAATGTAGAAATTAAATAATCATGTTCATTATTATCATTTTGATTACCTATTTGTAAATTACTATTATTTGTTAATAAATATTCATTATTAACATCATAACATATTAATTCTCCATTTCTATATATTTTTCTACTATTATTACGTTCAACAACGAATGTTAAAAATATCCAATTTTTAATATCATTTGCATAGTATGGAAAAGATACTAATTCATTATTATTTTGAAAACTAATATAATATTGTAATTTACTTAAATTATATTTAATACCAATTTTGAATCTATTATCAAATGTAATAATATTAAGATCTCTATAATTTTCAAAATTATTAATTTTAATCCAAAATGAAATTGAAAATTCTTGTAATGATAAATCAATTAAACTATTTTCAAGATAACTTATTGTTTTATTAAAATGTAAATATTTATTTTCATATAATTCTAAATTACCATTTTGTTGTATTAAATTATAATTATTTTTAAGATCTTTGCCTATATTACTAGTATCATTAAATATATATTCTGCAATAATATTTGTTTTTTCAATATTACAACTAATATTAAAATTAATTTCACCATTTACAGCAATATTTGAATTATAATAAAATTTATTATTTTGATATAAACCTATTTCAATATTTGAATATGTATTATCAAAATTAACTATATTATTATCATTCATTACTAATACATTATTAGTATTTGTTTCAATTTTTGTAATATTTGAATTAATAGATATATCTGAAGTTAAAACTGTATTAATATTTGAATGCACATTTTGTTTTATAAATTGTTTTTCAGTAAAATCGTAAAAATATGGTTTATTATCTATTAAGTACCATAAATAAGTATCTTTATAAATTTCATATTCATTATATTTTATAAAAATATAATTACTTGTATTATTTAAATTTGTTATATTAAAATGGGTTAAAGCAACAGTATTTATATCTGTTATTAAATTACAATTATTAATAAATGGATTTTGATCTAAATTAATATTACAATCAAAATTATAAATACCATTTAAATTAACATTACAATAGTAATAATAATCATTACTATAACTATATAATATTTCACTATTTTCATATAAAAATGGAAATTCAATTGTTAATTTTTTGTCAATTTTTATAACTTTATATGTTGTATCAATTGTTGTATAATCTAAATCTTCATATATTTTAAAATTAAAATTATTTGTATTTACTTTATTATATATTGACGGTTCTGCTATTTTTTTTGTTAATATATCGGTTTCAGCTAATATAATAGATTTTTGTTTATATTTAATAAATATAACACGGGTATTGGTTGTTAATATTTCATTAGGAACATTAAATTCCAAAATATATTCATTAATTTTTGCTAAGTCAAATGGATTTGTTGATTTAAATTTTTCATTTAAATTTAAATTTTCAATATAAGTTTCTGAACTAACATTAATATTATAATATCCAGGTTTTAAATTAATATTTTCAAAATAACTAAAATAATAATTATCTACAATTAATATAAAAGTATTTTTTATATTATGTTCAATTATAAAACTATTATTTTCTTTAAATATTAATAATTCATAATCTTGATTTGTTAGTGTTTTGCTAATATAATTATTATTAATAATAATTATATCATTTTTAATTTTTAATTGATTATCAATTATTAAATTTTTAGTTACTAATTTTGGAAACTCAATAGATGATTCTTTTATTTGAAATACTTTATGTTCAGTTGAAGTTGATACTTTAATTAAATACATTACATCTCTATAATTAGGATATATACGTAATGTATTTTCATAAATTTCATGAAAACTGTCAATATTAATTGTTGGATCAATTGTTGTAATAGTATCTGTAATTTCATTTCCATATTTATCAAATAAATTATTCAAATTAATATCTATTTTACCTTTAGATAATTCAATTATATTAGAACCTGTTTCATTTGTTGTTTCATGTATTTTAACATCATTTTCAACAACACCTGTTATATTAGATCCACGCAATGCAATATCATATACCACATCTAAATCATTCTGTTGTAATTCTATTTTTTTAGTAATAATATCAAATGTTGAATTTACAAATGATTGGATAATACTTTCAACTTGCATATCATTTTGTAAATTAGTATTGATATTAAGTAAATAATTTTTAAAGATATTAAATAATTCACCTGTTTCAGATGAATCTAATCGTTCATCAATAACAACTAAATCCGCTAATGCCCAATCCGAATTGAGTTGTTTATTAATATATAAATATTCAAATTGATGATCTTTAATTGTGGTGCTTGTTACAATTTCCGGATAAATTTTAACATTATTAGGATAATTTAGTGAATTATTATATAATACTATTATCCAATCATCTACATATCCATCACTGGATTGAGTTGTTATTATTTTATTATTAATAACAACAACACCTTTAGTATTGTTCCAATGTCCTATAAATGATGTATCATCACCTAATATTGTTCCTTTATTTGGACCATTATATTTAATTAAAGCACATACAGTATAATCATTTTTGTTTGGCATTTTAAAACGTAATGAGGTATCCTTATTACCATAAATATATTTGATATGATTTGTTTTTTCAAAATTAACAATACCTGTTTGTAAATCTAAATTTACATTTTTATTAACACCTGTGTTTTGTATTTTATTCAACGTTTTATTGAAATTTTTTGCATGATAACGAATAAGTGGTTTATGTTCAATAAAAAAGTTATCAATATCAGGTGCTGAATCTTTTTCATAAGTAATATCGTAAGTATAAGTTAAATGTTTTCCTCCTGATAAGATATTTTCGAAATTTATTTCCAATGTATTATTACAAAATGATAAGGTATCATTATTAACTATATTAGGTAATGCAGGTAAATCTTCAGTAATACTTACTTTCCAACTTAACGTTTTAGAAATATTTTTAGCTTCAATTTCAATATCATATGTATATCCACGTTGATCTTCAATTAAAAATACTTGTGTATCAGTTAGATAAGAATCTAAAGGATTTTTAATAAATTTGTAAATTAAATCAACACCTGAAAATATTGCAGATAAATTATACATTTTATCTTGATCTTTTCTTATTCTTAATTCAGAATTCTGAAATATTTTAAACGGTATTGGAGCCATTTCTTTCACTTTTACTATATAACTTAAAGGTTCAATTTGTCCTATTGGTGTTGCATTCCAAATAATATCATATTCTGAATTTCTAAAATTACCAGTTATTTCATAAATATCTTCATTTATTAATGATACATTATTACATAAATCTTGTAATACAGTTATTGGTCCAAATTCATCACCAAAAAATTTATTTTTAATATTAATTGTTCGTGTATTATTTAAGATTATATGTTCACTTGGTTTTGTTGATGCATTTCGTGCTATTTCATTAACATTAAATATTATTATTCTTGATAATTTACCTTTTTTTATTTCTATTTTTATTTCATAATTTCTATTAATAAAATGACTAATTATTTCTAATTCTTTTGTAGGTAATATTGTTGCATTATCATATGGGGTTTCTAGTAATTTAAAAGTTGCAAAAGTTGCACTACAATAATCTGATAATGGTATAATATTTATAGCGTAATGTGCATCTATATTATATTTCTTTTCTTCTGCATTCAAAAATAATTCTTTTGGTATTAATGATAATTTTACGTTGAATTTATTTTCATATTCATGATCAAACATTTTAAATACATCATTTGAAGCAAATTCAAAATAATTAGTTTGTGTGAAACCTGCATTAATAGTACTTATTAGATTATTATTTAAAAATATAGCACTTTCATTATTAGTTGTATTACGTATTTCACTTTTAATATAACCATATTCAATATTACTATCGGTTAGTGGTAATTCAAAACTAGTACTATATGGTGAAATAATACCTCCTAAATTACTTAATATATCTAATCTTTCATTTAATGTGCGTAATATTTTTGTTTTAATTTTAAAAACTACTATACCGGAACCACCGTTTCCAGCCCATCCTCTTGTTGCAGCATTTCCACCATCTCCTGTATTTGGTTCTGCATTTGTTTCATTAACATAACTTGAAGTAGGACTACCATTACCACCTTTTGCATATGTTATATTTTCATTAGTTATGTTAATATTAGTTCCTTTTCCTCCGAAACCATATGAAGATACATATTTGGTTCCATCATAAACACTAGTTCCCGCTGAAGAAGAACCACCACCACCACCTCCTCCTCTACTAACACCATTCGCCTGTGGCTTGGTACCCGCACCATTAAATCCTTGATTTGCAGTACTATTACCACCACTTGATAGCGCACCTACAGCTGCATCACCTCCACCTCCACCTGATCCTCCACTTTTACCATGTACATCAGAACTTCCACCACCACCACCTCCGCCACCTATTGCTGTTAAATTATGAAAACTACTATTTTTACCATTATTACCTGATATTGAGGTTTTTGTTCCTCCATTACCAACTTTAATAACATAATTTCCGGATGCTAAATAGTAGTCTTGTAAGTAAATTAATCCTCCTGCACCACCACCACCTCCTCCTCTAGCATTACGCCCCCATCTTTCACGACCACCTGCACCACCACCTGCAATAATTAGTATATCGCAAATAACATTGGTTAATAAATTAATTGTATATTGGGATTGATCACTACCATTTAAAGAATCATATAAAAATATACTAATTGAATAATCAGATGGCTCGATATTATTAGTGTTTAAAGGATCATATAATACTATATTACATGAATACTCATTTTTTGGTAATACTTTTATTACAACAATACCGGTATTACCATTTTCACCTGGTTGTAATCCAGTCTCTGCTGTTCTTGATGCAGCACCACCACCACCACTTCCATATCCTACATCTGAATAATTTTGTCCATATTGCCAACCACCTATACCACCTGATGCATACATTGTACGTGTTCCTGATACAAAAGATAGAATACCTGAACCGCCATTATTAGTAATACCTTCAGATCCTGCACCACCTCCACCACCTGCACTATGGGTACCTATATATCCTGCATTACCTTTTCCTTCTATATTATATTTAGTAGATTCACCAGGAATACTATCTGAACCTCTAGCACCTCCACCACCAGAACCACCACTTGTTGCAGGCCAATGATAACTACTATGTCTTTGTCCAAAAGCACCTCTACCACCACCTTTACATTGATATATTACTGTATTATCACTAGTAAATATTCCACTATCTTGACCTTCTTCACCAGGTGAATTAACTGATGATGATGCAGTACCACCTTTACCAACTTTTATTATATAATTATTTCTGGTTAATAGTACAGATTTTAATTCTAATACTTCTCCTGCACCACCACCACCACCACCATTATATCCTTCGCGCATACCACCTGAACCACCACCAGCTATAATTAAAATATCACATAATGAATCTTCAATTAGATTTAAATTATATGTTGTTGTATTGCCTCCTAAACCAATGTTGTATGTATATATATAAGGTGTATCTGGTAAAGGTATAGAAAAATCTAATATAACACAGCTATCCAAATTAGATTCTAAAAGTAAATCAAATACACCAGAATTTGTACTTCTAAACACTGTTTTTTTATTATTAAAATTATTATAATTAATAAAATTCATTGGCATTGCATCATATTCTATATGATTTTTAAAACCAACTTGAGATGTAGGTTCTGTATTATTAAATATATTTGCAATTTCAGTTGTAGTTAATAATTTATTATAAATACGGAAATCATCAACATTGCCATAAAATTTATTTGTATTTAAATTATTACCAGAAATAGTATTATATGTATATTCAATATCAGAAGTAATAATATTGAGATGTGTTTCATTTTTTAGTAAAATATTATCAACATAAACTTGAATATTACCATCAATTGTATTAAACAATAATGTTATATAATACCATGTATTGGTATTAATAGTTTTATTTAATACAATTGTTTTTAAACCTAAAGAACCACCTTTTAAACTAATATAGATATCATCATTTGATAAATTCTTTTGTAAAGATATTCTATAATTAACTACATTGTATGAATTCAAATTGATAAAATTTAATATATTAATATTATCACTATTTTCGGTTGAAGTTTGAGACCAATCACCATATAACCAAAATGAAATACTTGTACTTATTGGAAACTTTATTACTGGTAATTTAAAACTTGTGTTTGTTAATGCTAAACTACCTTTGCCTCGTTTATATATATTATTATTAAATGAAGATTCTAAAATAGTTGCATGATTATTATTACCACTACTATCATATCCAATATCATTATTAAATTGATACCATAATAATAAAGTTTTATTATTAATAAATGTTGAAACATTTGCACGTAATTTTTCTATATATTCATCAATGGCTAAACTATTTACTTTGTCTGAAGTTGATTTTATTTTCAATTTTAAAATTATAGATCCAACATCAATACCTACTATTTCAATATCTTCTTCGGAAATACCTGTATTTAGACTTAATTCAAAAATTACATTTGATGTAAAATCATTGTATGAATTAGTACCTTCAGCACCTAAAGAATCAATTGACATATTGTATTTTAATTCAAATTCATAATCTGGTTCATTTAATTCAAATCCAGTATTAAATGATTCCTCTGTTATAAATTCTTGACCAATACCCGTTATTATTTTAAATTGTGTTTTAACATAATTATTAACAAAATGTTTAGTTGAATATTGACATGCAATTGTATTATCATCTGCATTTGTAAATTCTATATCATTACTAAATCTTATACCTTTAAAATTACTAGTATCTTCATATATAGGTATAGTTGAACTATTTGATATTAATTCTACTTCAGTTAATGATTTTAATTTAGCATCATATTTTTGTATTGTAGTATTAGGTATTAAACCTAAATTATTTTGAATTGTTTCAACTGTAGTTATTTCATCTCTATTTTGTGTATCTAAACCACCATGTTCAATTTGTAATGTTCTATCAACATTAGTTCTAATATTTATTAAATTACACGTTTTTACATACCTTTCCACTAATTTATTATCTGTTATATCACCTGCTAAATACTCATTTATTATATCATTTGGTTTTATAGTTAAAATATCAATTAAATTTGATTCTGAAGCTATTACATATTCTTTAACACTATGTTGAGATGGTATTACAGTTACACTATCACTTACAAAATCTAATTCATTTAAAAAATCTACTTTTCCAGATACTGTATCATTTAAAAATATCGGAACTGCATTACTACTCATTTCTACTTGACCGATTGATTGCAATGTATAAGGTTCAATAAATTTGTATTTATCATTAAATGTATTTAATACATTAGTATCATCTAACACTTTATTAAAAAATCTTATATCATCAAAATAACCTTTAAATATATTACCTTCAAATATTGATGTATTTGGAATATATCCAATTGTATATTTAGAATTTAAATTATTAGTAATTAATAATTCAATATCTTCGCCTAAAATGTATTTAAATTTGTCAATATAATAAAATACATTTGTATTATTATATTGATTTTTTTCAAAAACTAAAGAATGATGATACCATTCATTTTCATTAAAAACTATATTTGTTTGTAAAGTTAAATCAATACCATTCACTCTAAGTTTTAATTTATTATCATAATAAATTACAAAATTATCATAATCTAGACCAAATATTATAATATTTGTTGATAGATCAGTTATTAATGACCAAAATGTAATTGAAAAACCATTATTTGTATCCCAATAATCAAATAAATCTATTGTTTTACTTGTTTTTAAATATTGATTATTAGAATTGAATAATATTGAACTTTTTCCTGATATTTTTACATTATCATCTAATGTTAATGGTGATGTTATTGTATCTGTATTATTCATGATTGTTAATTCATTTAATTTTTCAGAATGATCTTTCCCTAGTTTGTATCTATTATCAAACCTATACCATGCTATTATATTTATATCTTTATCGCTATTATAAATTTCACGATTTAAATTATAATTTAAACTTAAGAAATTATCATTTAATTTATCTTTAGTATAATAATTATTGTCTAAATTATTCCCTATTATTTGTCCGGATACTTTAAGATTTCCATTTATATCTAATTCTTTAACAGGATTATTTGTTCCTATACCTATCTTACCATCAGGTTTAATAATCATACGTTCATTACTATATGTATAAAACTCTAATTCATCATTATTCATACCTGCAGAAAATTCAGCTCTAACATATGTATCATTATCTATATCCATTATACCACCTAAAGATCCCCAATTATTACTTGCACCATAACCTTCAAATTGTTCCAATTCTGTATTATAACGAATTATACCTTGTTCTAAATGTTCTGGTCTTTCATTTGTTGTTCCTTTTGGTATTATTATACCATCTGTTGTATTAACTTGAACACTTATATTTGGTTCATTTGTTTTAATACCTATATTACCCCCACTTTTTATAAATAAAACAGAATTATTACTATTTTGAATATCTACAATTGGTTGAGCACCTAATTGATTTAATATTAGGGCTGGACCAATTCCATCATTTGTTATTCTTAATTGTTCAGTAGTTGATGTATTTGTATCTATTATATGTTGCACACCATTTACAATTAAATCACCTTCAATACGGGTATTACCTTTAATATGCAATTGATGACTAGGAATGGATACATTAATTCCAATTTTACCATCATCTGTAATAATCATACGTTCATTATTAGAAGTATAAAATTCTAATTCATTATTATCTAATCCAGGAATTTTTTCTGATCTGATATATGTGTCTTGATTTACATTTATTACACCACCTAAAGAACCCCAATTATTTCCAACACCATAACCTTCAAATTGATCTAAATCTGTATTAAACCGAATAAAACCTTTTTGTAAATATGTTGGTCTTTCAGCAGTTGTGCCTTTTGGTATTTTAATTGCATTTGTTCTATTAATATCTAATGATACAGTAGGATTTATTGTTCCAATACCAATATTATTTTTATTTAATATAATATTATGATTATCTTCAATCCAAGTATAAACAGAATGTTTTGTTTCTGATTCGTTATTAAATATTTGTTTTAATTTTAAATTTGAATCTAGTGTTTTACCGTAATTTAACCATTCTGTTAAATTTATATTACTTAAATAGCTTTTATTTGTAAAAGTTAATATATTTGCTTCAGACCCACCTAAAGTTAATATGGATGCTGGAACAATATTTGTTTTACGTTTTGTAAATTTTAATTCATTATTTTCAATTATTATATGATTAATATCATCTATCCATATACTATCTTTTGCCAAAAATAATTCTGATAGTTTTTTATCAATATTACCAATATTAAAATCATCATCGCTATATGGAATTAAATTACTTTTAAATTCAATTTTCTGTTCATTTACTAATAATTTATTATTAACTTCAAATATACCATTTGGATTATTTGTGTCTATACCAACTTTTCCATCCGCTTTAATAATCATACGTTCATTACTTGATGTATAAAATTCTAATTCATTATTATCTAATCCTGGTAATCTTTCAGCTCTTAAAAATGTATCTTTATTTATATCAATTATACCACCTAAAGATCCCCAATTATTACCAATACCATAACCTTCGAATTGATCTAATTCCGAATTATAACGAATAATTCCTTTTTCTAATGTAGTAGGTCTTTGATTTGTAGATCCAACTGGTATTTTTATTCCATCTGTATTATTTATATCAAATCCTATATTTGAATTTACACTATTTATACCAATATCACCTATTAAATTTATAATATTATCTGGGTTTCCAATATCTAATCTTTCTATATTGGGTGAAATATCAGAAACATCTATATTTTGTGTCCAAATGTTATTTAATACTTTAAATTGATTTTCATCATCTATATTAAATGCAATATCTGAATTTTCATCATCTAATATTAAATTTGATTCAGATACAGAATATATTAAATTCGCAAGTTTATTAACATATCTTTGCATATCTATTGATTATAAGAACATAATATTTTTTATATGTTATAATCATAAAAAAAATTAACTTGATATAAAACTATTAATTCTGTTTAATCCTTAATATAAACACGTAGTCATCCATTTCAACTTGTAGATCATATGTTGATGGTGTAGTATTTTGTATTGTTAATATATTATTTGTTAAAACAATATTAATAGGATCAGGATTATTAAGTATAGTGTAATTATTTGCATATTTATAATTAAATAAATTAATTTCTTTAATTTCAGAAATTGCTAATTCTAAATTAATTATATTTTGAGTTAAAACATCATTATTAATACTATCTTTAATAAATTTTATTCTTAATAATGATGTTCCATAACTATTATGTGCTAATAATTTATAAATTGTTAGATCACTTGTGATATCATCATTATTTATTTCAAACATATTAAATTCTGTAATATATTTAATTGGTAATTGTGATATCACATCTATTATACAATAAATATTTATATCATATGTTGATATATAATAATATCTTCCTATTTCACTGGTTGATGTATCCCAATTTATAATACCATTAATTAATCCATATCCATCTTCATAAGATCCATTATAAATTAAATTACTATTTATATATCTATTTATATCGGAATTTGTTCTTATTATATTTGTATCACTTTTAACAATTACAAATAAATTATTATTCATAATTAGTTCAATTATAAAATACATATTAATATCATATGGAGATATTACATAATAGGTACCTAATTCATTATTACTTGTATTCCAAGTAATTATTCCATCTGTAAATCCAAATCCAGTTATATAATTTCCGTTATATATTAATCCATCATTTATATATTTATTACTATCATTGTTTATTCTATCCGGATTATTATCACTTTTAACAATTGTTAATAAATTATTACTACTTATCAATTCTATTTTAAAATACATTGATAATGTATTAATTGATATCCCATGATATGTTCCTAATTCACTATTTGTTGTATCCCAAATTATTGTTCCTGTTATTTGTCCTTCATCTGTTTTATAATTATTTATTGGATATGTTATTCCAGTTGAATATTTATTACTATCATTAAATATTCGTTCCGGATTTGTATCACTTTTTACAATTATAAATGGATTATTAGTTGTAGTATTAACAGCTAAAGATAATATTGTATTTTTAATTATTTTAATTGTTTTTACATTATTAGTATATGATTCTGTATTATTAAATATAGTACCAATTCCATCTGTTCCGGATAAAGAATATTTATTATATAAATTTAAATTTAAATTTATATCAATATTACAGGTATAATTTGGTAAAAATGTATTAACATTTAATGTTAATGTATTCTCTTTAATTACTGTAATAGTTTTATTATTTGTTCCGTAAGATAAACTGTTATTAAATATGGTATTAATAGAATCCGTTCCTGATAATATATAATTATTATATATATCGGTAATTACATTTATAACAATATCATCATTATGTTTTGGTAAAAAAGTATTATTTGTTAAAGTTATATCAATAATATTTGATTGCTCTACTTCTAATAATACATTATTAATTATTACATTATCATAATTTGAATTCATATCAATTCCAGATAAATAGTAATTTTCATTATTTTTAGTAATATTAATGGTAGTTTTATTATTATCAAAATTATCAATAATATTTGATAAATATGTTATACCAGTTTTAATTCCATAATAATTATTATTTAATAATTTTGGTTTTTGTATTGCTTCTTCTTGTACCTCAATTACAAAATTACTTTCTCCATTATTTAATTCAATTATATAAGGTATTTCTCTATATTTTGGATATAATATTAATTCATCATTATGAATTTCAAATATACTATTTGTATTTATTGATATATTACTTTCTAAATTACAATAAGTATTAAATAAATATTTTAAACCTATATAATAAATACCAGTTGATATATAAATATCTGTATTTTTATGTATATATTCATCTTCATTAATTGTTAATGTCCAATCAATATTATTACAAGTATTTGTAGCTATTAAATTAATATTATAACTAATACCAATATTATTAGCATCTATTATTACTAAATTACTATCTAAACTAAAATTATTTAAAAATACAGATATATCCTTTAATTTATAAAAATTTTGTAAACTATTATCTGTATTCAATAAATAACTCTTAAATATATTAATTATGGTTGTATTATCAACATGATCTAGTCTTTTATTAAATATTAATAAATCGGCTAATGCCCAATCAGAATTCTTTTGTTTATTAATATATAAATAATCGAAAATTTGTTTTTCAGTTGCAGTTGATACAATATCTTGCGATGTTGGATAAAATATTAAATTATTAGGTGATATTTCGGAATTATTAAATAATACAATTAACCAATCTTCGTTATCATTTAAACCTGATATACTTGTTAAATTTGTATTATTAATACTTCCAAAGCCTTTTATTTGATTCCAATGACCTATAAATGATGTATCATTCCCTAATATTGTTCCTTTATTACTACCATTATATTTTAATAATGCACAAATAGTATAATTAGCTGTATTAGGCATTTTAAATTTCATTACAGTATCTTTATCACCATAAATATATGCAATATTATTTTCAATTCCTTCATATATATTTCCTTCCACTAATTCCAAATCATTATTATTTATACCAATATTAAATATTTTTTTGGTATATTTATTATAATTTCGTGCATGATAACGACTCCAAGGTTCATTTATATTCAAAAAATTATTATTTTCTAAAATATTACTATTTAAAATATGATTATAATATACACTATAATCGTATTCTAAATGTTTTCCTACAAATACATTACATAATTCTACTATATAATATTCATCTGCTAAACTAATACTTTCATTATTTAATAATACAATTGGAGCATTTGGTTTATTTTCTGTAATTTGCACTTTCCAATTTAATACTTTTGATGCATTTTTCGCTTCAATTATTATTTCATAACTTACACCTCTACTATCACTTGTTATTGATAATAATTCGTTTGATATTAGTGCAGAATTATAAGGATTTTTAATTATTCTATAAATCAAATCAACACCTGAAAATATAGCTGTTAAATTATATGTTTTAACTTGATTTATAAATACATAATCAATATCACTAAATATTTTTATTGGTATCGGTGGTAATTCAATAACAGTTAATTTCCATTCAACTGTATTATTTATTTGATCTGGTAATAATTCTTCATTTTCTTGTGTTCCTGACCATATTATATCATATGTTGTATTTCTAAAATTACCTTTTATTTCATATAATGTATTATTAATATAATTAACATTAGTAAATTCACTAGTTTGTATTAATTGTATTAAATTAAATTGTGGTCCAATAAATTTTTCTCTTAAATTTATTTCCTTTGTATCATTTCCTATTATTATTGTCATATTTGAATCAGCATAACCAACTAATATCGGTTCTACTTCTGTTATTTTTAATGTTATATTATCAAATGTTGTTAATCCTTCAATATTTACAATTACATCATAATTACTATTTCTATAATTACCTTCCAATGTTATAGTATTTTTTAATATATTATAACTAACATTTGAATAAATATTTGATTCAATTGTATATTTTAAATATGGAGTTTCAATAATATCCGAAATATTTATATTATAATTTGTATCACTATTTAACATTACATATAAATTTCTTTTATTTGTATCAAATGCTTGATTCGATAATGTTGTATCAATATCAATATCAATATTTGAAAATATATTAGTATCAATATTACATTCAATTAATAATGAATCATAATTTAAATAAAAATTATGTATATTAACTGCTGAATTTCGGATTGTTGTTGATTTAACTTTAATTTTAAATTTAATTGAACCTAAATATAAATCTTGAATTATTATATCATCTGTTGGAATATTAAGTAATATACTAAGATTTTCACGTATATTATTAATAAAATTAATATATTGTTGTGTAATTGATGCACCTAATAAATAATAATCTATATCTAATGTTAAATAAAATATACAATCATTATATTTTATTATAATATCAGTATTTATATCTGCTAAATTAACTGTTTTTATATTAATTTTCAATACATCAGTAGTGAAATTTTTAATAACTTTTTCAATATAGTTTTTTATATTTTGTTGAGTGGGTATCGCATTACAACTATTTAATACCATATCATCATCATCAACAAAATCTATAAATCTAAAATTACTATTATCATTAAATATTGGTATTTTGTTATATTCACCGGGTTGTTGAGATAATGATTGTAATCTTGCATTATATGCTTGTACATCAGTATCTATTGCTAAACCTAAATTTGATCTTGCATCTATAATATTTGATCCACCTGTACCACCATTTTCAATTTGCAATATATCATATATTGATGTTTGTAAATTAATTAAATCGCTTGTTTTAAAATATCTTTCATATAATTTATTATCTGTTATATCACCTGCTAATAATTCATTTGTTATACATCCCGGTTTTAATCTTAATAATTCATATAAATTTGACGATGATACATCAACATATGTTTTTACACTATGTTGAGTTGGTATTGCTACAATACTATCACTTATAAGATCTAATTCATTTAAAAAATCTACGGTTCCTGAAACTGTATCATTCAAAAATATTGGTATTTTATTTATACCCATTTCAAGTTGACCCAATGATTGTAATGTATAAGGTTTAAAATACACATCAATGTCATTAAATGTATTTAATACATCAGTATCATCTAACACTTTATTAAAAAATCTTATATCATCAAAATAACCGTTAAATATATTAGTTATAAATATTGGTGTATTTGGAATATATCCAATTGTATATTTAGAATTTAAATTAGTAGTAATTAATAATTCAATATTTTCACATAAAGTATATTTAAACTTGTCTATATAATAATACACATTTGTAGTATTATTTTGATTTTTTTCAAAAACTATAGAATGATGATACCATTCATTTTCATTAAAAACTATATTTGTTTGTAAAGTTAAATCATTCCCATTCACTCTAAGTTTTAATTTATTATCATAATATAGTGCAAAATTATCATAATCTAGACCAAATAATGATATATTTGAAGGTGTTGTATCAGTTATTAATGACCAAAATGTAATTGAAAAACCATTATTTGTATCCCAATAATCAAATAAATCTATTGTTTTACTTGTTTTTAAATATTGATAATCTTCTGTAAATGCAATTGAATTTTTACCATTTTTTTTTATAATATCACTTAAATAAAAATTTGATCCATATAAATTTAATGAATTTTTAGTTACAGAACTATCTTCACCTATTGAATAATTATTATCAAATCTATACCAACCTATTATTGATTCATCTTTATCACTATTATATATTAATTTATTTAAATTATAATTTAATCCTATGAAATTTATATCTATATGATCCTGAGTATAATATTTATTATCTAAATAATCATTATATATTAATCCTGATATTCTTATATTACCTATTACTTCTAATGTTTCTGATGGTTCACTAGTTCCTATACCTATCTTACCATCACTTTTTATTATCATACGTTCATTATTTGATGTATAAAATTCTAATTCATTATTATCTAATCCCGGTATTCTTTCTGCTCTTATAAATGTATCTTGATTTGAATCTATTACACCTCCTAATGATCCCCAATTATTACTTGCACCATAACCTTCAAATTGATCCAATTCTGTATTATAACGAATTATTCCTTTTTCTAAATATTCAGGTCTTTCATTTGTTGTTCCTTTTGGTAATATTATACCATCTGTTGTATTTATATGTAAACTTATATTTGGTTCATTTGTTTTAATACCTATATTCCCATCACCTTTTATAAATAAAATAGAATTACTATTATCTTGAAAATCTATTATCGGTTGAGCACTTAATTGATTTAATATCAAAGCTGGACCTGTTCCATCATTTGTTATTTTTAATTGTTCAGTTGTTGATGTATCAGTGTCTATTATATGTTGAACACCATTTACAATCAAGTCTCCTTCAATACGAGTTGTACCTTTCACATGTAATTGATGAGTTGGAATAGATACATTTATACCAATTTTACCATCATCTTTTATTATCATACGTTCATTATTTGATGTATAAAATTCTAATTCATTATTATCTAATCCCGGGGATCTTTCTGCTCTTATAAATGTATCTTGATTTACATCTTTTACACCACCTAATGATCCCCAATTATTTCCAACACCATAACCTTCAAATTGATCTAAATCTGTATTAAAACGAATTAAACCTTTTTGTAAATATGTTGGTCTTTCATTACTACTTCCAATTGGTATTTTAATTGCATCAGTTCTATTAATATCTAAAGATACAGTTGGATTTGTTGTTCCAATACCAATATTTGAATATTGATTATTAAAATATATATCATTATTATTTTCAATCCAAGTATACACATTTTGCTTTATTTCTGATTCATTATTAAATATTTCTTTTAATTTTAAATTTGAATCTAGTGTTTTACCGTAATTTAACCATTCTGTTAGATTTATATTACTTAAATCACTTTTACTTGTAAATGTTAATACATTTGATTCATTACCCCCTAAAGTTAATATTGATTCTGGTACTACATTTGTTTTACGTTTTGTAAATTTTACATCACCATTTTTTACTATTAGATGATGTAAATCATCTATCCATATACTATCTTTTGCTAAAAATAATTCGGATATTGTATTTTTTGCACTACCAATATTTAATGTATTATTTTCATTTGGTATTAAACTTTTACTAAATTCTATTTTTTCTTCATCTATTAATAATTTATTATTTATTTCAAAGACACCTCTTGGATTACTTGTACCTATACCCACTTTACCATCAGCTTTTATTATCATACGTTCATTACTTGATGTATAAAATTCTAATTCATTATTATCTAATCCCGGTATTCTTTCTGCTCTTATAAATGTATCTTGATTTGAATCTATTACACCTCCTAATGATCCCCAATTATTTCCAACACCATAACCTTCAAATTGATCTAGTTCTGAATTATATCGAATAATACCTTTTTCAACAATTGATGGTCGTTGATTTGTTAATCCAATCGGAATTTTTATTCCATCTGTATTATTAATATCAAGTGATACAATCGGTTGTTCTGTATTGATACCAATTTTATTGATTAAATTAATACATTTATCTTCTTGTCCAATTTTTAATATATTTGAATTTTCGGTTGTTGTAATTTCATTAACACTCAGTTTTGGTGTCCAAATATTTTTTAAAACTCTTAATTGACTATTTATTAAGTCATTTTTATTATTTGCCAATGCTGCATCATAATCATCTGTAATAATAATATGATTTTTTTCATTGTGATTTCCTACATGTATTAATGAATTAATTGAACTTATATAATTTTTTGCCATTTTAATATTAATTATTATTTATTAATATACAGAAACTTTTATAACACATAATAAAATTTTATGCAATTTTACGCACTATTAATTTTTTTTATACGTTTTGATCTTGTTATTAAAAGTTTATGCTTTATAATTTGCGTATTTACTTCCTCTATTTTTATATTACAATATTTAATTGTATATTATATACCATTTTATATTAATTATACATTAGTATGGTAGTGTTTTTATTTATTATTATGATATGTATATAAAAATCCTTATTTCTTTTGCAATTAAGATTTTTAGAGATCTAAACCATTATTTTACTACTTGTATTTTTATATGAATATCCATTATCTTAAAATTATTATGCAAATCAATTATAAAACAAAATATTAATGTAAAATATATTCTTCTTTATAAAATTGTTTTTATACCAATAATGTATATATCACATATATCTTATTACAAAACTTATTTAGAACCAGTTATTAAAATACAAGTTGAAAAATTAATGATAAAATTCAATTTATATTGATATTTATGCTTTAACAAGTATTTTTGGGAATTAAAAACACATCAATACATTTAAAAAAAGAATATAATTAATTGGAATAGGATTTAAAATTACATTGTAAAGTTAAAAAAAAATAATTAATATGAGTTTTTGAAATATCCTAATATTGCATTTGAATAAACAATATTAAGATTATATAGTCCAAAATAAAAGTATAGTTTTAAATAATAAAATAAGATTTATACTAATCTATAAACGATTAATGTTAATATTATTTGTATTTTTTCAGGATTACTTATTTTAACAATTTCACCTTTATTATCTAATAATCTAATATCAAATTTATTTAATTTTTTTTCGATAGGATTTAATCTATATGTACAAGGATCCATTCTAAAATCATCTATCGAAACAGGATAATTATTGATTCCAGGTGATAATTGTGTAAATATAGGTGTTGTTAATTTACTTGCAATTTTAATTTTATTATATCCATTTAAATACAAATATGCATGTACATTTTTATATAATTGTATTGGAACAACTTGATCATTTATAGTAATAATATTAAATGAAGCATCTGTCAATAAATATTCAGTTTTTAATATTCTTAAAGCTAATACATTCTTTAATTCCTCTAATGTTGTTAATACAAAATTATTTGGATCTGGATAAATTTGTTTATCCCTATCTTCGCTATCTAAAATGATTATATCTTTTTCAATTTTATATTGTTTTCTTCTTTTTATTATAGTCTTATCATTATTAGTTGTTTTAGTGGTTATTTTAATATTTTTTTCTCTTAATTCTTTATTATATTGCTGTAAATTATTCATTTATATATAAATAATATTAAAAATTAACTATATGTAATATTAAATCTGAATTGGATGAAGTATCATAATTATTAACATAATATGCTTCAATTTGAATTGAAGTATTAATATGATTTATAGATAAATTAATTATATTTTCATGTATTAAATCAGATTGACTAAATCTAAGGAATTCTTGATTATGTGTATAAAATTGTAATAAATCAATATTTAATCGCGTATTTAATTCTAAATTTGAATATAATTCAATATTATAATAATAATTACTATTATAAGTATATCTATCAATTAAAATTGATGCTATAATATCTGTATTATTTTGTTGAGATATATAATTAATATTAATAAAATTTGAATAATCATGTAAATTATTATCAATTTCAATTATATTATATAAATTACATGTAATATTAGAATATTCAACTTTCAAAGATTCTTCTTCCAAATCATTTATATTATAAATTTGAGTATCTAAAGCTATTGTTGTTAGATTATAATTACTTAAAAAAAATAGTTTATTAATTACAATTTCATCATATTCATATGAATTAAAATTAATTTGATTAAAATGATTATTTAATACAATTTTATGTCCTTCTTCATATGTTATATATATCTTTGAATTTGCAATTTTAATTTTATTTGTTTCTTCACTATTTAATAGTGCAATATCAATTTCAATATTACAATATTGACCAGATAAACTACTAGTAATTATTAATTCACTTGTATTTTGATCAATATTAATATTAGTACTTGATTCAAAAAATATACAATCTTTTAAAATATTCCAATCATAAATAGTGCTAATTTCATAAAAATTATATAAATTTAACCTAAATTCATTAATTACATATCCTATATTACATGATAATTGTAATGTATTTATTGTTATTAAATTAATTTCATCACAATGAATTTTTATAGAATTACTAAGTTGTTTTTTTAATCTATTTAAAATTATAATATCAAAATTATAGCTTCGGGTTGTATTAATTGATTTAATATACAAAAACATTTCATCTAAATAAACTTCATTACTTAACATGGGATCTAAATTACTTAATTCAAAACTTGCTGTATCATATTGTGTAATATTATATTTGTCATAAATATTTATTTTATGTGTTCCTGGTCGAACAACTAAATTAATTGGATCTATATTTTCTATATCTAATATACCATAAAAATCAATTTTATTTGAAATATAAAATTGGTTAAAAATATTATCACCGGTTACAGTTATATTTGCATATGCAATCGAACTAAATGATTCTTCATTTTCAAATGTTGCAAAATGTGTATTAAAAGTTAATATTATTGAATTATAATCAAGTCTTTCACTATAAACTTCAGTTTTACGATATATTGACATACTAGCACCATCTCTTGGAAATGCAGTAATTAAATTAGGCATATTTAATTCTTCATTATTCCGAGGATTTATTAATATACTAAATTTTTGTTGTTTATAATTAATTGTATTGGTATTTGTTGATGTTATATAATAATCTACATCTAAATTAATTGGTTTATAAATATTTGAACTATTTTCTTTACTAATACCCCATGTAAAATAACAATTCATCACATTTGATGTTGTATTTTGTAATATATTATTATCAACACTAAAAAAACCTTTAATAATATTATTATGTTTTAACAATAATGAACCATTTATAAATGTATCACCATTTACATCTAAACTATATTCTGGAATTATTAAATTCGTTACATTAATTCTATTTGAAAACTTTTCATTATTTGCAATCAATACATTACCATTATTATTAATAATTGTATTTCTATAATAATTTCCACTTACTTCAACTCTATTTTGGGTTGTTACATCTGACATAACATGTAATTGTGCAGATTCATCTGGTATTACATTATTATTTTCAGTTACACCTATTAATGTAATACCAAATTTACCTATTATAACACCTGAACCATTATCATTTGTGGCAGTTTTCTTCGAATCCCAAAATTCAACAATATTAACATCTTTATTTTCACTATTTTTATAAATTATCAATGGTAATTTATCATTATATAAAAAGTTTTCACCAATACTTAATGAATTTTCAAAATTAATATTACCATTAAAATAAATATTATTACCACTAATATTTATTTCATCATTTCCTAGTAATGTAATTTTATTATGACTTAAAATTATATCATTATCGGTTATTTTTAAATTATCTTTTATTCCAATTTCATTTATAATAACTGATTTATATGGTTCTTCCACTTTATATATTTCATTACTATTATAATCCACATTACAGCTATAAACTAAATTAGTAATTTCTTCCGTTAGTTCTGCATTAATTGTTATAAATCCCGAAATTAATGTATCTTCCAATATACAATAATATTCATATTCACCTTCACTTGTAAATATATATTTTAATTCTTTTTCGGTTTCTGTTGCAATTATATTATTACTAGTGTCTTTAATTGCAATAGGATGAGTTCTTGAAATGTTAACTAAATATAAAGTATCACCTTTATTTAATATTATATGAATATTACTACCAATAAAAACATTGTTTATACTAAAATTATATGCTAATGATTCTTGATTTCGAATTGTATATTCTCTTGTTTCAATAACTGGTGCATTTGATGTAGCATATAATATATTATAATCTTCCGTAATTTTTATAATATTAGATGCTACTAATATATTTCCTGCAATAAATATTTTTTTATTCGTGTATGTTGATAAATCATCTAATGTTTTCCAATCTGTATAACCATCTATAACACTATCATAACTATAATTCCTATCATTTAATTCTTCAATATAACCATTTAAATCAGTATTATTTGGGATTTTTTTTACATATAAATTACCATTAATTACTAAATTTTTTGAACAAAAAAATATATTTGATTCAATTTTTTTCCATGCATTATTAACTACTATTCCATTTGTATCAATATTTCTATCATTAAATTTATCACTTATTATACTTGAACATAAATTTATAGAATCTATATGTTTATTATCTATATTATTTTCAAAAAAATTAATATTTACATTATCATTTATAACTCCATTTAAAAAAATATTTGTATTATCTAAAATTAAATTACCATCTAAATATACATAATCATCATATTCTTTTATTTTACACCATCTATGTTGCTGTCCATTATTTTTAACTAATTTAGTTATATTATTGTTTTTTTCATTTTTTTTATATAAACTATTTTTTTCTCGAAATATAGAAATACCGTTTATATCTATACTATTAGTATAAACATTTTCTAGTTTATTATCAGAGGTTCCTATTGTTATATCTGAATTAGTTATTATAGCATTTTCAATTGACATCAATACAGCTATAAGATTTTATCTTATAATCTTTATGTAAAATAAAATGATTTGTGATATCAATGTATATGTTATTATTATATGGATTTCTTTATTTGGGTTTTTTGACACTATTATAAATACATTTAAAAATATCTATATTAAACTTTTATTATATTGTATTGTTGGTATATTTGGATATATTGCATTTAATTACAAGATTTAGGTGGCATTCCGTGATGATAATATTGATCTAAAGTTGATTTTATATCCATCGGTTTAAATATTGGTTTATAATTAATATTTTCAGATGGAGGAAAATGTTTCTCTTGATCATCTAATTTTTCTAAACAGGGTATATGATTCTGTTTAAATAATTCTTTTGTATTTGTAGGCACATTGTTAAACGGTTGAATACTCTTATAATCTTGCGGATTCGCATTACATCCCGCAAACCAAGGAATAAAACGATTTATACCTGTTCCACGTAAATTACACGCATTATTTGATAAACGAGTATCTTCTGTATAATTACCACAATTTTCACTTATTCCTTTTATATTACATCCGGTTTTCTTATAAGTTCCTGGTAAATACTTATCAGTCTCACAATGACTATTCTTATAATTTAAACCTCTTAATTCACTATCATCATTTACATTTGTTCCTGATGGACAAGTTGCATACCCATATTGTTGATACCTATAATATGGATCCGGTGTTATATCTTGAGAACAAGCATTAGGATCATTACAAGGGGTGTTAATATGATATAATCCGGGACCCATTGATTTTTTTATCTGTTGGTCATAACTACAATAATCTTGTCTAATATTAGTTTGCATTTTACTTATATATTATAAGAAAAAATATTTACATTTTAATAAATGAAAAACTTTCTTTTAGAACATACTGATTATTTAACAAATTGTATGATTACTTACATTAAAAAAACTAAATTAGTGTTTTATAAAGAATATAAGCATTTTAGATTATACGGTTATTCTACTAAAAAAAATAGTAATTATTCACTATGTGGAAAAAGAATTGAAAGACTTTATACTGATTTATTAAAGGACTTTGGTATTCAAGTTAAATATTTAATTATTGTTATGATTGATTGCCCTAATATGCGAAAGTTTATTGATCATCCACACTATATTAATGGCGGTTTTACATATTTACATAAAAATATTATTTTTGTTTATAGAAATGATGAAATGCTTAAAGTTGTTTTGCACGAAGTTATACATCACGCATTTTATTTTAAAGATACTGATATATATTTAGGCGATCCTATAAGATCTACTGTTGATATTAATCTAAATGAAGCTATTGTTGAATTTTTAGCCACTTTATACCAAATTAAATATACTAACAGTAATATTAAAAATGAACTAAAACATTCTTTAAAAAATGTTAAATATGTTTTAGGTATGCCCAATACTACATTTAATACCAATATATATTCTTATATTGTTATTAAACATTTATTACTCAAAAAACATAAATTAATTTTATATTTAATTCAAAAAAAACAATATGATAAAATATATCAATATATTTATAATACAAAAATAAATATAAAACCTATAAAACCCATTAAACAAAAATTAATATTCGTATCTGTCAGTTATTTATGACCACAACGTGAATTATTTACATAATTTGCATATGGTAAAGGAACAGACTTATATGCTATAGTTTGACACGCATTTAAATGTAGCGGTTTTGTATTAATTGGTTCAGTTTTATCGTTATAAATAAAACCATCGTTTGAAGGTGTATAAACAGCACCACTACATTTTGATATATATCTTGTTTGATTTCTTAAATCAGACTCCAAATCTATTACATCACCTTTAATATGACTCACATTGTTTCCTGATGTCCAACCTAATTGATGTCTACACGGTTTTGAATGTTCATAGCTATTAATATTTAATATATAATCTAATATTCCTACATTTCTGTTTAATTCATTCTTATAACTACAATTATCGTATTTTGCGCGGTTAAATGACATTTTATTTATTTAAAGATATTTTCTTTTCATAATATTCTTTTTCAATATTATCAGGTTTTGATTTTTCTTTCGATCTTATTTTAATGTATAACAATAATTGAGCTTCATTTAATTCTTCAATACCATTCAATATTTTTTCTATATCAGCTCTTTTATATGCTACATCTTTTTTTAATTTTTGCTTTAATTCAATTATTAAATATTCTTTCATTTATTATTTCGGTTTTAAGTTGTCATTTTTTTATATTATTAAACCTTTCTCGTGTCCAACACGTAATTTTGGTAATATATTAATTTCAAATCCTTCTTTTGTTAAGTTTCTACAAAATGATACATCTTCAGAACACATCTCTCGTATTAATTTACCATCAGTTCCTTTAAACTCTTGCAGATCTGTATGAAAATATGGATAACTTAAAGAATCAATCGCATTCTTTGTTAATGCCATAAATCCCATTCCACAATAAGCGACCTTTAAGTATTTATGTTCTTTATATTCTTCCATATCTTCATGTTGCAAATATTTAAATGATCCTGTTTTTTTAAAATGATTTATATCCCAATCTTTTACAATCACTAAGTTTTTTAAATCACTCATTCTATAATATCCTGCTACAACATCCTTCTCCTCTGTAGCTTCTATCAAATCTATTAGATTTTGTGCTGTAAATACTATATCCGAGTCTATTGTTACAAATACATCAAAATGCATTCCATCAAAGGCTTTTTGATCAATTCCTCTTAAATTACTTAGTCCTAATGTTTGCATTCTAGCAAATGATACATAACTTGATACACCAGGAGATACTACTATATCATATTTATTCATTTCCCATAATGTATTTAAGCTACTAGTCCAAGATACTAGAAATTTTGATGAAAAATTATTACCCGGTAATCCTATTACCACTTTCTTTTTTACTATTTCTGTTTCCATTTTTTTTATTATTTGTAATGTGTTTTTATATGTTTATTGAACAAAGTTTTTAATACTTGCTTTTTTGGGTTCTGGTGAGTTAAAATTTGATACTATTGGTGAACTTGATTTACTATCACTAACAAAAGAATCTGTTTTTGACGACATTTCGCTAGTTTTATTTATTGGTGTTGATTCATTTATTGGTGTTGATTCATTTATTGGTGTTGATTGATTTATTGGTGTTGATTCATTTATTGGTGTTGATTCATTTATTGGTGTTCCTTGATAACCAGGTGTTGATTGATAACCAGGTGTTCCTTGATAACCAGGTGTTCCTTGATTTATTGGTGTTCCTTGATAACTCGGTGTTCCTTGATAACCAGGTGTTCCTTGATAACTCGGTGTTCCTTGATAACCAGGTGTTCCTTGATAACTCGGTGTTCCTTGATTTATTGGTGTTCCTTGATTAACGGGGGTTGCTTGATTAACTAATATCTCATTTTCAGTTGAAGAACTACCTGTTACAATGTATATTATAATTATTATAATAATTATAAATATTATGCATGCTAAGACAACTAGAGGTATAAAAGCGGGAGAGTCTGTAATCGATGATTCTTCTTCTTTCTTCTTATTATCTTCTTGTTTTTTCTTGTCTTTATTTTCTTCATCATCAACAAACTTTTCATAAAGAGTATTAAATCTTTCTTTAAACATAATTTTATTTAATATACATATATTAATGTTTAATGAATCTTATTTTGATTATAATAAGGTTGTGTATTAACGTGATTATATGAACTAGGTGTAAATGCTAGTATTATAATTAAAAACAGTATTATTATTGATATTAAAAATATTAATAAATATATCTTATATGGTGATTTTAATAAACTAAATTTTTCATCATCATCACTATCAGCACTATCATTATCACCCTCAATTTTATTAGTATTTACGTCACCTCCATCACTACTATCACCATCGCCTTCATTACCATCGCCTTCATTACCATCGCCTTCATTACCTTCGCCTTCATTACCTTCGCCTTCATTACCTTCGCCTTCATTACCATCGCCTTCATTACCATCGCCTTCATTACCATCGCCTTCATTACCATCGCCTTCATTGCCTTCATTACCTTCATTACCATCGCCTCCATCGCCATTAGTATTTGCAAACTTTTCATAAAGTAATTTAAATCGTTCAAGCATTTTAATATTGTATTAGAAAGTAAAATGAATATAGATAACCCTAAATTACCTATACAAATATATGAATGGAAATCTTCTAGTAAAGTAGAAAAACCAATTACAATTGAAAATATATATCGTGATGATCAAATTGAAATAGCAGTTCAAAAAATATTAGATTTTCTAAAATATAAAAATATATATATTTGGACTGATGATGAAATTGTTGAATTTACAACTTCAATACCTTTAAATAATATAAATCCATTCTTATATGATTATACACAAAATATCAAAAAATTAGAAATATTTGAAAAAAAAGGTATATTTTTATATTCTAAAATTAATATTGTTGATATTGATACTGTAAAAGATAATAAAAAAATATTAAATATATTTTTTAAACATAAAAGACCAACTGTAACAATAAATGAACAAACACTTAATACACTTTATGATCAAACAGAATTAAGTGAAATAAAAACCAGTACAATAGGTTATTATGAATTTAATTTTAATATTATTATGGATAAAACGTTAAAATATTATTATAAAAATAATAAATATGATTACGATATTTTATTTTGGGTATATGACAATTATAATAAACATATAACCGTAAAAAATAATAAAAATTATAGTACTATAATTGATATATTAAATACTGATAGTTATGATAATGAACAACTTATTATAATTAAATACCTTTCTAATAACAAATCATATTATAAAATAATAATTAATAATACAAACAATGTATGTGTTAAACTTTATTTAGGTAATAAAATAAAATATTCAATTGAAGCAGTTTTAAAATTAAGAGATACTATATTAGAATATTTTAAAAAAACTAGTGATTTTAATGAAACATCAATAAAAGCACAGATTAATTTGAATGCTCATTATTTTTCTAAAGAAATATTTAATAAAAAAAGTGCTTTAATATATAATTTTATTAATAAACAAGATAAATTTTATATTTATAATAGAACTTCAAATAACACACAGAGTTATAATATTGAATCTTATATCAAAGAATTATTTAATACTGTAAAAGGAAATGATTTAAAAGCAACTAGCAAATATATTGCAAATATATTAGCAACACAAACTACAGACATTGCAAAAAATGATTTAATAGATTTAGTTGAAAATGTTATTAATAACGAACAAAATGCTTTGATTAGAACTAAAAAAATATATTTTACACAAAAGACTTTTTTTACTATTAATAAAAATGATGAGTATAATATAACTATATCTGTTAATAATATTAAATCTATTTTAGAATTAGGTTATTTTACTTTTTGGTTATCTAGAATTACATATAATTCTAAAACAGCAAAAGAAAATAAAGAACCTGTAAAAAAACAATCATCATCATCATCATCATCATCTTTATCAACACCTGAAATTGAAAATTCAGATGATTCTTTAGGTTCACTACAAACATCATCAGAATCATTAGGCGGTATGCCTGGAAAAAAAAGTGAAATTAACCAATTAACTATCTTAAAAGGTTTAGATGATAAATTATTTGCTTCTGATGCATTCAATCGTAAAAAAACGTATGCACAATCTTGTGGGAGTAATAGGCAACCTATGGGATTAAGCAATATAAAATTTGAAAAATATAAAGCCAATGCTAATCAATATGTTGATAATTATCTAACAATTGGTGAAAATACTTATTTTTGTCCAAGATATTGGTGTCCTACTAGCGAACACCCTATTAAAAATGCAACTGATAAATGTGAAAAAGGTGAAGAACCTATAAATATATATTCAACAAATGAAGGAACTTATAATAAACCTGGTAATCCACCACGTTTTGTTAACTATTTTGATGAAGATAATTATAGAAAACCTTGCTGTTATCTTAAAGATAAGAAAGTAACTATCAAAACACCCGAAAAAACTGATAAAGAACCGGATAAAGAACCTGATAAAACACGTGATAGTTTTAGTGCAAGTAATACGCATATATATACCGGATATAATAAAATAATTAAATATAAACGATATGGAATATTACCACAATCCATACTATATTATTTAAATAATAATTCATCTGGATTAAATTGTGCTGATAAATTAAGATCAAAATTATGTGCTTTCAGAGCAGGAATGAAAAATGATAAAAATGATCTTATTGATATACTAACAGTTCTCTTAAAATATAAAGATCGTAAAGAACTTGTTACTACTATGTATAATAATCTTGATTTTATTAAGTTTATATCACTAGAAAATGGCTATATTCTTAGAGAATTTATGAAAAAATCAGTTTATAACGATCTACATCGCAGACACGATAAAAAAGTAATTAATAAAAATAAATTTAATATTAATATTAATGAAATAACTTTAAAACATATTCAATATGCTATAACAGAATACTTTAAATATTTACTAAATGATAAAGTTAATAATCCACATTATTTATATAGTATTATTGCTTTAACTTTAAAACACAATTTATATATATGGAAATATAAAAATGATAATAATTTTAGTTTCTTAACACCATTATACGTTAAATATGATAATCTTAAAATGTTATCAGAAACTGATAAAACTATTCATATTTTTTATAATTCTAATATTAATAAATATGAACCTATTATATTAAAATCAACAAATAGTGCTGAATATATTTTTGATATTTCATCAAATAATAAATTAAATAATATTGAAATATCGTCAGATATACATACAGATATATTAGATAGACTTAAAGAATATGTTGCTCTTTATAATGACGATAAAAATCATCAAATTAAAATTGTTTTATTAAATAATAATTTATCCGTAAATCATTTTATATTAAACAATAATATTATTATACAATGTGATCCTATTGCACCTATATTACTTAATAGATTATTTGAAATAATTCAATGTAATAATATTGAATTATATGATGAAGTTATGTATAAAAATAATTTTGTTAAAACTATTAATTTTAATAACAAATATAATTTTAATGTAATACACAGTGATCTTAAACCTCAACTATTCAATAATACTGTATTACCTTATAATAATATTGAATTAATTTCAGAAAAAAATAACGATAAAGAGTTAGAAACCTTAGTTGATAATATTTATAATAATGATATAACAGATTCAAAATTCCAAGATGAAATTCAAAACCATAATAATATTACGGATTGGTATAATTCTTATAATTTCAATAAAACTTTTATGACTGATAATATTACTTATAATAAAGATACATATCAATTTAGTAATAAAGCTATTGATATTTATAAAACTTTTTTTAATCCTAAATACAAAACTAATATTAGTAAAAATGAAAAAAAACATATTAAAACTACAAATAATATAGTATTAAATTTACCATTTACAAAAGGTGAAGCAATTAAATTAAGTTCAAAATGGGATAGTTATAAATTTCATTATATTAATAGTAACAATTATAGTAATGATGATATTTATCATCTTTTAACAGAAATAGTATCTAAAGATAAAACTCAAGAAATAAAAGAATTAGCTATTAATAATATTAAAAAATTATTTGGTTCCGTTGAAGGTTTCAAGTTATTATGCTATATATTTGATTATAAAAAAATCATTTCTACTGTTCTTAAAATATCCCCAAATACTCACGTTACATCTATATACGCTAAGTTTGTAAAACGACAAGATAAAGAAAACGATATTAATAACATTATATCAGATGATAAATTAAAAACTTCAGAAATTCATTTATTTTCAGCAAGTGAAATATTAGATCTCGTTATCATCGTAATTCACCATAGAGTTTATAACTTTTTAAATAAAAATAAAGATCCCGTTATACGTAATACTATCGAAGATGTAGGTGAAACTTGTAATTTATTTATTAATAATACTATAATAAAAAATTATGAAAAACATCCATTGTTAATAATATATGCTAATGGAACTCGGTTATATTATGTTAATGAACAATTTTATAATAAAACACACGAAGCACCAGAAAATATCAAAAACCTTATCAAATATAAACTTAAAACTTTGAAAAAACTAGTATAAAAGATTATTAATATATAATATATATATACAATGTCAGAAACAGAAATTGTAGATGATACTCTAGAAGAAAAAACACCTACTGAAGAAGAACTAGACGATTTTAAAAATAAAATGGCGGAATGGTTAAAGATGGATGAACAAATCAATAAATTATCAATTGCTATACGAGAACGACGTAAATTACAAAATGCTTTATCCGGATATATTAAAGAGTTTATGTTTAAATTCAATTATCACGATGTATCTATTAATAATTCTAAAATCAAAGCAAGACAACGTGAATCTTTAGTTCCTTTAAAGGTTAATGATATTAAAGCTAAAATGCTAGAATATAAAGATCTTACTGGTGAAGAGTTAATCAATAAAATATTTGATAATAGAGAAAAAAAAATAGTTAATACCGTTAAACGCATTACACCCAAAATAAAACATCTGGAATTATAATAAATATGTTGTCTTTATCAACTGGAGATTTGTTTTCAATAAATCGTAGTTGTCTAACAGCTACAGGTATATCTGTTGCTTTATATTCTTATGCTAGTAAATATGAATCTAATGTTAGAAAAGCTAGTATTATTAAAGATGTTGCTATAGTTTTAATGATTTATACACTTATTTGTTTAGTATTATTTAATGGTATTGCTATTATGACTAAAAATGCTGATATGACTATCATAGCTTACGCACTTTTAACTATTATTATGTTAGGTATCGCTATTGTTATGATCTATTTAAATCTAAACTAATGTTAAAATACTTGAACAACCTTCAGCTAAACTATCTAACGCTTTCTCAGTTATATTATAATTCTTAATTAAATAAAATATTGTTAGATATTCAGTTTTTGTTATTTTTTTACGATCAATTACAGCTTTTATTATTAATTTCATATCATCTTCAGATAATCTACCATCACCACGACCTTTTATTTGTTCGTCAGCTATATCTAAAATAGCTTTATCATATTTTATACCATCAATTTCTTTGTAATAACTCATTTTATTTATATAAATAAATTAAATATGTCATCGTCATCCAAAAATCCATATCTATTAATTACAATGGGTCCTACTGGATCAGGTAAAAGTTCATTAATAAAACCTGTTTGCGAACACTTAAAACTACCAATCACTAAAAATAAAGTTTTAATTGATGATTTGGTGGTTGATAATCCATATTATAGAAAAAAAGTTAAAGAGTTTTTAAACACTAAATCATACGATGAACTTATAAAGTTATTTGAAAAAGGTGATACAGGATTACAAAAAACATTTAACCAGTTTTATTTTTCAACAAGAAGTCAAACATATTGTTATAAATCATCTCGCTACTATGGAACATTACTAACGAAAGATGATATTCAATTTAATAAAGCTAATGCAAAGCTAACTTTAACAAAAGATTTTACATCTAAAGAACATAAAAGATTTAATTGTGATAATACAAATGATATTAAATTGAAAAAATTAATTGATAAACAACAAAATTTTGTATTAGAAACAACAGGCACTAGTTTTCCAGATTGGCTAGTGAATATAAAAAAATTAACAAACTATCAAATTATATTTGCTATACCTGGAGTTAATACGTGTAAATTATTAACAAGAAATAAAACTAGAGCTATTACTACTTTAAAAAACTTTTTACAAGATCCTGATAATACTGAACCACCTAGATTACCAACTGTAGATGAAAGAATATATAAAACTAATGTAAAACAAATTATCTCTACATTTAATACTATGATTACACAAAATAACAAAAAATATAGATTATTTATTTTTAATAATGATACTGATAATCAACCAATGACACTTGTGTATGATAGTAATTCTAGTAGTAACTCAAATATTTTAGAAACTATTTTTGATATACAAACACCTTGTGTAAAAACTAAATAAATATATATATAATAAATAAATATGGGTTGTAATACTTCGAAAGAAGGTATTGTTAGCCACCCCAGAATAATAGCTAGTGAAGGTAATGGTAGCCAATCCAATAAATTAGATAATGAGGTTGTAGATAATGTTAGACAACGCAGTATAATAGCTAGTGAAGGTATTGTTAGCCAACCCAGAATAATAGCTAATGTTGAAGATATAGCATCCGAGTTTAAAAATGTTATTGAGGCTGTAAAAACTAATATGCTACAAGCTAATTATGACACACTTACAGATTATTTGACAGAAGCAACTAAATGTTTATTACTACTAGTTCAAGAGCTCAAAAAATATCACCAAACCGAAGCTACACACGGACAAGAACAGGCATGTGACCCCAAAATCCTACAAAAACAATTAAATCTGCTCCACATGCAGTTTGGTCGTCGTATGAGCGACCTTGGGTTTTTTAGTGCCAGCACAAAAGCATTTGAGCCTATTTTTAAAAACCTTGGTAATAACGTCATTATAACAAAGCTTATAGAGGCTATATTAATATGTATATATTTAATTATTATTTTACATGATGTAATCATTGACACAGCACCAAAATTAAACAATTATTTTAAAAGACCTGACCTTGTAAACTCGGTTGCGCGCCCTACTAAGTTACAAATAAACCTTAATACACAAAAATTTAATTCACTAAAAACAAACTTACTAAATGAAATAGAAAAACACTATAAAGAGATTAATGAGGATAGTGATACTACTTTAAAAAAAAACATTATTAATAGTGTTTTTACTGCCATGGATAATAAGTCGAGTAAAAATAAATATGATGAAATAAGGGAGAAAATGAAACATGATCTCAAAACTATCACACTTAAGAACGAACTAGAAGTATTAGTAGTAAAAGCCACACCACTAATAATAGCCCAAAAACTGCAAGCTAAAGGAGGATCTATATCATATAAACATCAAATACAACAAATACGTAAATTATTAACAAATAAAAAACTTACTGAAAAACAAAAAGAACAATATAAACGTAAAATTAATAAATTAAAATTAAAA
>Ga0206123_10000394_pt1 | contig 43406 bp, 41 predicted proteins | sample Helgoland_Spring_2_FD_160086 | JGI IMG/M metagenome (GOLD analysis project Ga0206123, IMG submission 160086) | Pelagic subsurface seawater microbial communities from Kabeltonne, Helgoland, North Sea - Helgoland_Spring_Bloom_20160316_1 | ecosystem: Environmental > Aquatic > Marine > Epipelagic ...
TCACCACCAGCAGCACCACCACCAGCAGCAACAGCTACTGCAGCTGCAGCAGGCTCTATACCGTATTCTTCTTTTAATATTCCAGCTAATTCATTAACTTCTTTTACAGTTAAGTTAACTAATTGCTCTGCGAAATCTTTTAAATCTGCCATTTTCTATCGTTTTAAGTAATTTAATTTTTATTATTTAATTTATTTATGCTATTATTTTATCCTTCTTTTTCGGATAGTGTTTTTACAATACCTGCGATGGTACCACCACTTGACTTAAGTGCTGATATAACATTCTTAGCTGGAGATTGTAACAATCCAATAATTTCTCCAATAAGTTCATCTTTAGACTTAATTTCAACTAAGGTATCTAGTTGGTCATCTCCAACATAAATTGCTTCTTCAATAAATGCTCCCTTAAGTAAAGGCTTATCAGATTTTTTCCTAAAAGCTTTAATTACTTTAGCAGGCGCATTACTTGCTTCTGCAATCATGATTGAGGTATTTCCCTTAAGAACCTCTGGTAATTCACCGAAATCCTTATTAGAACTTTCCATTGCTTTTTTTAGCAATGTATTTTTTACAACTTCTAACTTAACACCAGCTTTATAACAAGCTCTTCTTAAGTTACTCGTGTCTCCTGCGTTAAGACCCGATATGTCTGCTAAATATATAGTAGCATTATCGGCTAACTGTGCAGTCAAATTGTCTATTACTTGTGATTTTTCTTCTCTTGTCATAAGTTCTAACTATTACTACTCAGTAAATCTTTTTGAATCAATCTCAATACTTGGGCTCATAGTACTCGACATAAAAATGCTTTTAATATAAACTCCTTTTGATGCTTGAGGCTTCAATTTTACGAGGGTTGTTAATAATTCTTTTGCGTTTCCTTCAATTTTATCAGCGTCAAAAGATGCTTTTCCAATTGCGGCGTGAACAATACCAGTTTTTTCAACTTTAAAATCGATTTTACCAGCTTTCACGTCTGAAACAGCTTTAGCGACATCCATTGTAACTGTACCTGTTTTTGGGTTAGGCATTAATCCACGTGGTCCTAAAACACGTCCCAGTGGCCCTAATTTTCCCATAACACTTGGCATAGTCACAATAACATCGACATCTGTCCATCCTCCTTTAATTTTAGTGAGGTACTCGTCTAATCCAACATAATCAGCTCCAGCTGCTTTAGCTTCTGCCTCTTTATCAGGGGTAACTAAAGCTAGTACTTTTACATCTTTACCCGTACCATGAGGTAGGGTAACAACGCCACGTACCATTTGGTTCGCTTTTCTTGGATCTACATTTAAACGCACAGCTAAATCTACTGACGCGTCAAAGTTTACATTGGTGATTTCTTTTACTAAAGCAGATGCATCAGCTATGTTATAAACCTTACCCGGTTCAACTTTTGCATGAGCTTCCTTTTGCTTTTTTGTTAATCTTGCCATTTTATAGATTCTTTTTTAAGGTTAAAAAGGAGATTGCCCCCCTTTAACATTTACGCCCATTGATCTAGCAGTACCAGCTACCATCTTCATAGCAGATTCAATGCTAAAAGCATTTAAATCTGGCATTTTGTCCTCAGCAATTGCTCTTACTTGATCCCAGGTTATTTTTGCTACTTTTCTTACGTGTGGCTCACCAGATCCTTTTTTTATCTTAGCGGCTTCAAGGATTTGTACTGCAGCTGGAGGAGTTTTAATAACAAAATCAAACGATTTGTCTTTATATACTGTTATCGCAACTGGTAATACTTTACCTTGTTTATCTTGAGTTCTAGCATTAAATTGCTTACAAAACTCCATGATGTTCACACCGGCAGCACCTAAAGCGGGTCCAACTGGTGGTGATGGGTTAGCAGCTCCACCTCGAACTTGTAACTTTACTACTTTATCTACTTCTTTTGCCATGTTTTAATTTTAATTAATTTATTTTTTCTTCAGTGGAAGCCCAAGAAAAAAAACTATTTATAGCGTGTAACAATTAAACTTTTTCAACTTGCATAAAACTTAATTCTAATGGTGTTTTTCTACCGAAAATTTTAACCATAACTTCAAGTTTTCGCTTTTCTTCAAATATTTTTTCAACAGATCCATTAAATCCATTGAATGGCCCATCTATAACTTTTATTGTTTCTCCAATAATATAAGGTATATTAACATTTTCATCTTTCACTGATAATTCATCTACTTTACCTAGAAGCCTATTTACCTCAGATTTTCTAAGCGGAACTGGATCTCCTCCTTTTGTTTCACCTAAAAAACCAATAACTCCATTCACAGATTTTATGATATGTGGTATTTCACCTACTAAATCTGCTTGCACCATAATATAACCAGGAATAAAAACTCGTTCCTTGTTTATTTTTTTTCCATTACGTATCTGAATCACCTTCTCGGTTGGAACCAAAATTTGTTCGATATGATTCTGAAGATTTAATCTAATAATTTCAGATTCAATATATTCTTTAATTTTGTTTTCCTTTCCACTTACAGAACGGATTACATACCACTTTTTTGTACTTTTAACTTCAGTCATCTTTAAAATTTTAAGACTTAATCCATCCAAAGTATTCACTAATAACACCACTAAAAACAGTGTCTATTCCAAAAACAAGTAAAGCTAACACAACTGAAAATGCTGCAACAATAACGGTTAAGCGTTGCGCTTCAGACCAAGTAGTCCATGTAACATGGTTTTTAAGCTCGCTATAAGACTCTTTTATGTAGTTTATCATTTTAAAATATTTATTAGTTCAAACTAAATTAGTATTACGTAATTTCAATTTTTGCACGGGTTGAGAGACTCGAACTCACGACACCTGGTTTTGGAGACCAGTGCTCTACCAACTGAGCTAAACCCGTTTATATGGTCAATTATTTTACTCTACCCGCTTATAAAAGTCAAGGCGTCCCGATATAATCAGGACACCTTAGAACACTTTTATCTATGCTATTTAGTCTAAAATTTCAGTTACTTGACCAGCACCTACTGTTCTACCACCTTCACGGACAGCAAAACGAAGACCAACATTCATTGCAATTGCTTGAAGCAATTCTACAGTTATTGTTAAGTTATCACCTGGCATTACCATTTCAACTCCATCAGGAAGATTAATCGTTCCTGTTACATCTGTTGTACGTACGTAAAACTGTGGACGGTAGTTGTTGTGGAATGGAGTGTGACGTCCACCTTCTTCTTTCTTTAAAATATATACCTCAGCTTTGAATTTAGCATGAGGAGTTACAGAACCTGTTTTACAGATTACCATACCTCTTCTAATATCTTCCTTAGCGATACCTCTTAATAGGATACCTGCATTATCTCCAGCCTCTCCTCTGTCAAGGATTTGACGGAACATTTCAATACCCGTAATGGTTGAAGTTAATTTTTCAGCTCCCATTCCAATAATGTCTACAGCATCTCCAGTGTTTGCAACTCCTGTCTCAATACGTCCAGTTGCTACTGTACCACGACCTGTTATTGAAAATACATCTTCAATAGGCATTAAGAAATCTTTATCTACTTCACGTAATGGTTCTTCAATCCAACTATCAACAGCCTCCATAAGCTCCAATACAGTATCTACCCATTTTTGTTCACCATTTAATGCTCCAAGTGCAGAACCAGCAATTACAGGTCCATTATCACCATCGTATTCATAGAAACTTAAAAGTTCACGAACTTCCATTTCTACTAATTCTATTAATTCTTCGTCATCTACCATATCCACTTTATTCATGAATACAACAATACGAGGAATTCCAACTTGTCGTCCTAAAAGGATGTGCTCACGTGTTTGTGGCATTGGTCCATCTGTAGCAGCAACTACAAGTATAGCTCCATCCATTTGAGCAGCACCTGTAACCATGTTCTTTACGTAATCCGCGTGACCTGGACAGTCTACGTGTGCGTAATGACGATTTGCTGTTGCATATTCAACGTGTGATGAATTAATTGTTATCCCTCTTTCTTTTTCCTCAGGGGCGTTATCAATTTGATCAAAAGCTGATGCTTCTGAAAAACCTGCATCCGCTAGTACTTTTGTAATAGCTGCAGTTAATGTTGTTTTACCGTGATCTACGTGTCCAATTGTACCTACATTTAAATGTGGTTTCGACCGATCGTAAGTTCCTTTTGCCATTTTGTCTTTATTTAATCTTAGTTATATATTAGTACTCTTTGTAATATACTCTTATTTAGAGCCAATGTTGGGATTTGAACCCAAGACCTCTTCCTTACCAAGGAAACGCTCTACCCCTGAGCTACACCGGCGTAAAGTGATTATTTCCATAAATTAAAACAACTAGATTGCCTTAGTTAGGATTTTTAGAGCGGGAGACCAGGTTCGAACTGGCGACATTCAGCTTGGAAGGCTGACGCTCTACCAACTGAGCTACTCCCGCTTTTATTTTGAAATTTCTTTCAAAAACATTTCAATACACAGATATTAACTAAGAATCAACCCACTTAAAAAATATGTGGGGAGAGCAGGATTCGAACCTGCGAAGACATAGTCAGCAGATTTACAGTCTGCCCTCGTTGGCCGCTTGAGTATCTCCCCTTAATTTAATATCTATTTTAAGAACGTAATTTAAAAAATAGTCAGAAATTTAATTCCGAAAGTTTCTTAAATTTATTTTTTTGAGCCGATGGAGGGACTCGAACCCACGACCTGCTGATTACAAATCAGCTGCTCTAGCCAGCTGAGCTACATCGGCTTTCGGCTTGTTTTTTACTTAAAAAAAACACGTTATTTCTAACGGATTGCAAATGTAGATAAATTATTTTTTTTAAAAAACTTTTTTTAATAAATATTCTAATTAATTTTTAGTTTAAATTTTTATAATAGTGCATGAACTAATAAAAAGTTGCTTAACTATAAATTTTATTTGTTTTAAGTGTCTCAAAAGAACAAACCTAATTGCATATCACGTTTTAATTTGAATTTCTTGGATGCGATTTTTTATAAACTTGTTTTAATTTTGATATGCTGTTGTTCGCATAAATTTGAGTAGATGCGAGACTTGAATGCCCGAGCAATTCCTTTACAGATTTTATATCTGCCCCTTCACTTAAGAGGTGAGTAGCAAAAGAGTGTCTTAAAATATGAGGGCTTTTTTTTACTTTTTGTGAAGCTTTACTAAAATAACTGTTGATGAGCCTGTATAGTAATGTTTCATATACTTTTGTTCCTTTTTCAGTTAGTAAAAAAAAATCTTTATCCTTTATTTTTTTTAGCTCTTTTCTGAAAACTAGATAAGAACTGGCTGATTTTAAAACCGAAGGTAATAATGGGACGATTCTTTCTTTATTTCGCTTTCCTAAAACCTTTACTGTTTTTTGTGAAAAGGAGATATCAATCAATCTTAAATTTGCCATTTCTCCTCTTCTCATACCAGTGGAATAAAAAAGCTCTACAATAAGCTTGTTTCTAGTACCTAAAAAGCCACCTTCATCGTTTAATAAATTTAAAACATCTTCTATCTCATTTTCAGAAAATGGAACTTGTATTTTTTTAGCAGTTTTTAGAGCTTTGTGTTTTATTAAAGGACTTTCCTCCAGATCACCAATTTTTATTAAAAATTTATAATAAGTTCGTAGAGAAGAAATTTTTCTATTGATGGTAGTATTGGATATACCGTCATCGACTAATTTAACAATCCAACTTCTTATAATTGAGTAATGAATATTTTTGATTTCAGAATAATTAAATTGTTTGGAGGCAAAATCAAAAAAACTATCTAAATCCTTACTGTAGGCTGTTAAGGTATTTTGAGAATAATTTTTCTCAAACTGAAGGTATTCTATAAAAGAATTGAAATGCATAAAAAAACCCTTAAAAAAGTAAAATTACTGTTTTCAAGGGACTTTATATATCAATTGAGATAGAAAAACTAAATTTCTTCTTGATCTCTTAGATTTTGAATGTACTGAGCTTTTTGAATCTGAGCTCTTCTTTTTACTGAAGGTTTTGTGAACTGTTTTCTTTCACGCAATTGATTCTTAGTTCCTGTACGATCAAACTTACGTTTAAAACGTTTCAGCGCTCTATCAATGTTTTCTCCTTCTTTTATTGGTATTATTAACATAACTCTTAACCTCCTCTCTTTTAGGTCGGCAAATATAATAAGTTTTTTGATTTAAATAAGAAGTTTTTTTTTTATTTTTAAGTCTTATTGTTATAGTTCTTTACTATGTTGTGGGCTTGTAGTCTTTACCATCAATTACCATTTTGGCAATAATTTCTCTCAAAATTTCAGAGGTACCACCTCCAATGGGTCCTAATCGACTATCTCTAAAGAGTCTAGCTAAGGGGTATTCTTCCATATAGCCATAACCTCCTAACAATTGAAGACATTGGTAAATAATATCGTCAGCCATTTTGGTAGATGTCAATTTAGCCATTGTTGCTTCTTTAACCACATATTCCCCATCGTTCAATCTTTTTGAAGTGGTATAGTTAAATGCTTTGCACACTTCGAGTTCGCTTGACATTTGAGCTACCTTATGCCTCAATGCTTGAAATTTAGATATGCTTTGGCCAAATGCACTTCTATCTTTCATGTATTGGATGGTATACTCCAATGCAAATTCTGCCCTTGCATGAGCGTTGACTGCCATTACAAGTCGTTCCAATGCAAAATGCTCCATGATGTATGAAAAGCCCTTGTTTTCATTTCCCATTAGATTGTCTGTGGGTATAATGACGTTGTCAAATGCTATTTCTGCGGTATCACTAGCTTTCCAACCAAGTTTATCCAGCTTAGTCGAAGAAATTCCTGGGGTGTTCCTATCTACTAAAAAAATACTAATTCCTTTAGCTCCTTTTTCTAAATTTGTCTTGGCAGCTACTACTAAATAGTCGCTATAGACCCCGTTGGTAATAAATGTTTTTGAACCATTTAAAACATAGGTATCATCATTTTTGACCGCCGTTGTTCTCATTCCTGAAACATCAGAACCTCCAAAAGGTTCTGTAATACACAAACAACCTATTAGATCTCCTGTAATACTTGACACTAAATACTTTTCTTTAATTTTTTGACTGCCTTCTTTATTTAAATGAGTCATTGCTAAATAGGCGTGAGCCCACAAATTAGCCGCGAAGCCTCCTGAATTAATTTTTTGTAGTTCTTCAAGAAAAATGACCGTGTAGAAAAGGTCTAAATTCAAACCTCCAAATTCTTCTGGATAGTTGATCCCAAAAAAACCCATATCGCCGATTTTTTTCCAAATAAAGCGTTCGACTTTCCCTTCTTTCTCCCATTTGTCAATATGCGGAACGACTTCTTTTTGCAAAAAATCTTTCAAACTTTTTCTAAAAAGTTTATGCTCTTCCGTAAAGTATATTTTATTCATTAATTTCTTAATTATTGCTAGATTATTGCTAGATTATTGCTAGATTATTGTAATGACGCCTAATTCATTCTACTTTCAAATATAACTGAATTCCTTGTAATTTTCTTTCTGTAAGCCCCTCAATTTTTCCCAATTCTGAAAAGTTATAAATTCGCTCATTTAAAATTCTGTGCTCCCATATTTTCTTTGCAAGTTCAAAAGATATTCCTGGAATAGTGGCAATGTCTGAAGCTGACACCTTATTAAGATTCATTTTTATAATTTCTTTAGGAGTTTTTACGGTAAACTCGTTCAATATTTTATTTATTACTTGGTAATCCAAACCATATATATCGTTCAATTGGATATCATTGGTGTAGGCTCCTAATTTATTTCTGTAATCAATAATTCTTTTACTGTAAATATCTCCAATACCGTTGACTTTTTTTAGTTCTTGTTGAGTTGCTATATTAAGAGCTATTTTTTGATCGTATTTTTTTTCTTTAAACCCTTGACTCTTATTTTTATTTCTGGGTTTTGAATTGGCAACCCAATCTGGGAATTTAAAATAACTACCTATTTGATTTAACAACGAATCGGAAACTTTGGTAACCTTTTTAAAATCTTCTTTCGAATTAATCCATTTATTTTTTTTTCTATAATCTAATAGTCTGTCAATTTCTTCTGTTGACATTCCAAGTTTATACCCCTTAAAATCAGTTATGAAATTTGGATTGAAAGGATAAACTTTAGGTTGATTTGATTCTCTGTGGAAAATTCTCATGGAATCTAATTCTTTTTGTAAAGCTAAAACTTCTTCAGAATTAGTATCTAATTCGTTTTCAGTCGTAAAATCAATATGATTATTTATTATACCAACAACTGAAACAAAAAACAGCAACAACAAAATCCCATTGCGTTGAGATCTGTTAAAAATGAAATGAGATTTAATGTTATCCAACAGAATATTTTAAAGTTTATTCTGGGGAGTATTTTTTTTCGATTGTATTAAAAATTAACTAAGCTTTACTTGTTTTAATTGCATTCAAATATCTTTTGAGTTCTTTTTTTACCACTGGGAATAAGAAATACAATCCGATCATATTAGGAAACACCATTGCAAAAATCATAGCATCAGAAAAAGCCCATATGGAGTTCATACTTGCTGCCGCACCAATAACGACAAACATTAAAAACAAAAGTTTGTAGGTTAAGTCTGCAGCTTTACCCCTACCAAATAAAAATTTCCAAGACTGTAAGCCATAATAAGACCATGATATCATGGTTGACACTGCAAACAAAACAACTGCTATTGTTAAAAATATATTGGAGTAAGGTATGTATTGAGCAAAAGCTTGTGAAGTAATTCCTGCACCTTCATAAGCAATACCATCTATCATTACTGATCCAGAACCGTCTCCTCCATATTGAAAAATTGCTCCATCTCCTCCTCCAAAGTTGAATATAATAATAACCAATGCGGTCATGGTACAAATAACTACCGTATCAATGAATGGTTCTAACAATGCTACCAAGCCCTCAGAGGCTGAATATTTAGTTTTTACCGCAGAATGAGCTATAGATGCAGAACCTGCTCCCGCTTCATTGGAAAATGCAGCTCTTTTAAAACCAACCAATAAGACTCCAATTATTCCTCCAACTCCAATTGCTTTTGGATTAAATGCTTCTGTAACTATCAAACCAATTGCATCATCTACTAATGAAAAATTAGAGAGAATAATATAGAGGCATGCAACCAAGTAAAGGATTGCCATAAAAGGTACGATTTTTTCTGTTACAGAGGCAATTCTTTTAATACCACCGATTATAATGACACCGACTAAAATTGCTAACACTACCCCAATGATAGCACCTGCACTCGTACTTTCTATACCTAATAAATCTTTAATAACGATTGTTGCTTGATTGGATTGAGCGGCATTACCACCTCCAAAAGAACCCCCAATACAAAAAATAGCAAACAAAACAGCCGCTAATTTTCCTAAGGTCATAAACCCTCTTTCTTTTAACCCTTTGCTAATATAATACATCGGTCCACCGTACACTGTTCCTTCGTCATCAACATCTCTATACTGAACCCCCAAGGTGCATTCAACAAACTTAGTGGACATGCCAAGCAGACCACAAACAATCATCCAAAATGTTGCTCCTGGACCACCCAATGCAATTGCAAGGGCAACTCCAGCAATATTTCCATTTCCGACAGTTCCAGAAACAGCTGTAGCCAGCGCCTGAAAATGAGTTACTTCGCCTTCTTTACTTTCATCTTCAATAGTTCCTTTGATGTCTCCATCAATCGCAAGTGCAGGAGAGCCTGACTCGTGATGATCTACATTATCGTATTTACCTCTAACAATGTTTATAGACGTTAAAAAATATCTGAAATTTGGGAAACCAAAATATAATGAAAAGAACAAAGCACTTCCTACCAGTAAAATAATTACAAATGGTGCACCTTGAAAAACTTCAAAAAATACAATATTAGAAATTAAATCTGAAAAAGGTTTAAAAGCCTCATCGATTTTTTGATCTAGACCTTTTTCGGAAGCCTCCTGTGCAAAATTTAAAATTGGAATTAAAAAAGTGACTAAGGAAAGAAGGTATTTCTTCATAATTGTTTTTTTAGTTTAACTTGATTTAAGACAACAATAAACTAAAAAAAAATGGGACTTCAAATTTTTGCTAGTTAATTTGTTAACGAGCTTTAAACATTGTACAGTTGTTTCAAACTGTCTATTTGAAAAGGCCTTCCAATTAGTATTAATTTTGAGCCTTGTTGTAATATCAAATCGGCTTCTGGATTTACTATATATTCACCATTAGGTGTTCGATAACCTATGATAGAACATCCTTTTTTTTTCTCAAATCCAATTCGTGTATAGCTATTTTTTTTTATCGGAACACACCATAGAAATTGAAACTTAATCATCATTGTTAGACATTCTACATTGTATACTGATAATATCTAAAAATTCAATAGAAAATAAGGTGATTTTAAAAGCTAAGTTTATTAATGTTTTAGGGGTCTTTTTTTTATCATACCTCCTCTTATATCCTTTATGCTATTCATTACAATAAAAGCATTTGGCTCAATTTTTTCGATTTCCGTATTTAATTTATTGAGCTCTAAACGTGTAATGACTGTATAGATAATATCCATTTCTTTTGAGATACCATTTTTGGCATAGCCACCTTGACCTTTATAAATAGTAACACCACGTCCTAATTTATCAATTATCATTTCTCTTATACAAGTACTCTGTGAAGAAATGATTGTTACACCAATATATTCTTCGATACCTTCAATTATGAAATCTAATGTTTTAGAAGCAGCGATATAAGTAATCATTGAATAAAGGGCAATTTCAATTGAAAGTAAATACGCTGCGAAAGAAAAAATAATAATATTAATTAGGATGATAATATCGCCAATTGTTGCAGAAAGTTTTCGACTCAAAAAAATTGCAAGAATTTCAGTTCCATCAATTACGGCTCCGCCTCTAATCGAAAGTCCTATTCCCGCTCCAAGAAAAAATCCGCCAAAAACTGCTACAAGTAAATCATCATTTGTAACGTTTGGAAACGGAACTATTGCAACACAAAGTGCAAGCCCAATAATTGCCAAAGCTGTTTTTAAAGCAAAACGTTCCCCCATAATTTTATACCCAAGAAAAATAAATGGAAGGTTTACACCAATGATGAGAATGTAAAGAGGTATTTCTGTAATTGCAGCTAAAAGTAATGAAATTCCTGTAGCTCCGCCATCAATAAAATCATTTGTTAACAGAAAGCCCTTAAAACCAAAGGAAGCAGAGAAAATACCTAATATGATAAGTATTAAATTTTTAAAATTACGCTTTAAAGAAATAATAGATTGCCGGTATTCTTTTGCAAGCTTATACTCAGATAAGTTTTCATTTACATATTTTTTTTTATTCCTAAACATAAGTGTTGTTCGAATTATAATAATCGTTAAAAATTCTTTCATCTTAATTTTAAGTTTTTTTCTCTTAAAGGTAAGATTCCGTTAAATACGAACTATTTTTTTTTATAAGTCAAATACGGAAGATCTTTTCGTGTAAATTAAGTCTTTCAATTTTAAATAAAATGCTATTACTAAGTAAACAGCAAATCCCAATCCAAGTGTTGCAAACGACGAGTATATAAAAAATAATCGTACATTTTTTGCTTTAATACCTAATCTGTCAGCAAAACGAGAACTTACATAAAACCCGTTTTTTTCAAAATAATGTCGCAAGCTATAAAGTGAATTTAGCATACTGCAAAATAAACAATTTTAAATTAAAGGCAGTTGAAAAAATCTTTTCAAAAAAAAGGATTTTATTCTAAATATCCCTTTTCACGCATCCAGTCATCATTAAACATTTTACCTACATAACGGCTACCATGGTCATGAAATAAAACGACAATTACATCATCTTTTGTAAAATGCTTTTTTAGTTGCAGCACACCTTTTATGGCAGATCCTGCAGAGTTCCCTAAAAACATTCCTTCCTCTTTTGCAAGTCTTTGGGTGTATAGCGCGCCATCTTTATCAGTTACTTTAGTAAAACCGTCAATGATATCAAAATCTACATTTTTAGGTAATATATCCTCTCCAATACCTTCTGTTACATAGGGATAAATTTCATTTTCATCAAATATTCCTGTTTCGTGGTACTTTTTAAAAACGCTCCCATAGGTATCAATACCCCAAATTTTGATATTTGGATTTTTTTCTTTTAAATATTTACCAACTCCAGAAATAGTTCCACCGGTTCCAACACCCACCACAAAATGGGTGATTTTTCCATCTGTTTGTTTCCAAATTTCTGGACCTGTACTTTGATAGTGCGCTTTTGTATTACTTGGGTTGTCATATTGATTTACATACCAACTGTTTGGAGTTTCTTGAGATAAGCGCTTGGAAACAGAATAATAAGATCGTGGATCATCGGGCTCTACAGCAGTGGGGCAAATAACTACTTCAGCACCTACGGCTTTTAAGATGTCACATTTTTCTTTTGATTGTTTATCTGCTAAAACAAAGATACATTTATACCCTTTTACTATGGCCGCTAATGCCAATCCCATTCCCGTATTTCCTGATGTTCCTTCTATAATTGTTCCTCCAGGCTTCAATCTTCCGTCAGCTTCTGCATCTTCAATCATAGTCAAAGCCATTCGGTCTTTGACAGAGTTTCCGGGATTAAAAGTCTCATATTTAGCCAATACCAATCCAGGTATTTCTTGAACTAACTTATTAATTTTAACTAGTGGAGTATTTCCAATGGTTTCCAGGATGTTTTTTGCGTATTCCATAGTATTTGTAAGTGCCACGCAAAAATATAAAACCTAATTTAACTTTTCGCTATATCCATGTACATCTTTTATCAACCTCATTCGAAACGAATCGCTTTAACGGGAGTTATTTTTGAAATGATATATGAGGGTACTAACAACATGAAAAAACAAACTACAAGAGTCCCAATATTTAACATTATAATATAATTTATTGCCAGATAAACTGGAGCTTCTGTAACATAGTAGATCGAAGGATCTAACTTTATTAACTTAAAATATTTTTGAATTAACAGTAAACCAATTCCTATGATATTTCCCCAAAAAAGACCAATACCTACTAAATACATAGCGTTGTAAATGAATATTTTTCGCACACTTTTATTGGAGCTTCCCAAAGCTTTTATGATTCCAATCATTTGAGTTCGTTCCAAAATTAATACTAACAAAGCGGTGATCATATTAATCCCTGCAACAGTGATCATAATGATAATAATTAGTGTGATATTAAAATCGAACAGTTCCAACCATTTAAAAATAGAAAAGTATTGTTCTTTTATAGTTTGAGAATCCAAAAAACTACCTACTTCATTATAAACTTTAGCACCAATAGTCTCTATTTCACTAAAGTGTTCAACAAAAACCTCAAAAGATCCTATTTCATGTTCAGACCATTTATTTAGTCGCTGAATATGTCGAATATCTGCTATCACAAACTTTTCGTCAAAATCTTTAAAACCACTATTGTATATTCCTAATATTTCAAAACTCCTACTCCTTGGTAGTTTAGAATTATTATCATTAAAAAAAAACGTATTTACTTTATCGCCTACTTTTAGGTTTAAGCGATTCGATACGTATTCAGAAATTACTATTTCGTTGGTAAGTTGGCGAGTATAATCTGGTAAGTTTCCATCGATCAAAAATTCATTAAAAGAATTCCAATCATAATCTTTACCAACTCCTTTAACCACGACTCCTTCAAATTCATTTAACGTTCTTATGATTCCTCCTTTTGAAGCTGTGGCTTGAATGTGTTTAATTCCTTGAACTGAATTAAATATTGGATAAAATTCTTGATTTATTGAAATAGGATTTTGTGAATCGTCAGAAAAATTTGTATCAAAGTTAGATATGATAATATCACCGTTGAAGGCTGACACCTTTTCATAAATTTTATTTTGAAGGCCTACTCCCGAAGCTATTGAAATTAGCATGGTGACAAAACCAATTACTATTGATAAAATCGCAATTTTTATTATTGGTGATGATACACTATTTTTATATTCCTTTGCAGAAACAATTCGCTTAGCGATAAAATACTCAAAATTCACGGACTCGTTATGATATTAACTGATTTCAAAAATACACATTTCTTATTGTTATTATTAACTATCACTATTTGTTTTTGTTGTAAGGGTCAACCTGAAAATGAATTAAACAATCCATTCATCTCAGACAGTCTTGTTCTAGGTGCAGACCAAGTAGATAAATACTTACCATTGCTTAAGAATAAAAAAGTGGCTATTGTTGCTAATCAAACTTCCCTATTAAATTTTAAAACAACTTCAAGCGCACACCTTGTTGATTATTTACATTCAAAAAATATAACTATTCAGTGTGTATTTGCTCCTGAACATGGCTTCAGAGGAAAAGCAGATGCAGGCGAACTAATTAAAGATGGAATTGATAAAAAAACTGGGATTCCTATTATTTCACTTTACGGAAAAAACAAAAAACCATCCACCCAACAATTGGATGGAGTTGATATTATCATTTTTGACATACAAGATGTAGGTGCCCGGTTTTACACTTATATTTCAACCTTGCACTATGTAATGGAATCTTGCGCAGAAGCCAAGACTCCATTGATTGTTTTGGATCGCCCAAATCCTAACGGACATTATATAGATGGTCCTGTCTTAGAGAAAACACACACTAGTTTTGTTGGAATGCATCCTGTTCCAGTTGTGCACGGGATGACGATCGGAGAATATGCACAAATGATAAATGGAGAGGGTTGGTTAGCGAAAAAAGTTCAATGTGATTTGTTCATCGTTGAAATGAAAAATTATACCCATCAAACTGTTTACTCTTTGCCCAAAAAGCCATCACCCAACCTTCCCAATGATACTTCAATTAACTTATATCCAAGTCTTTGTTTTTTTGAAGGAACTTTCATTAGTGCAGGTAGGGGGACCGATATGCAATTCCAACTATTCGGTGCTCCAAATCTTCCACCAAAAAAATATCCTTTTGCTTTCACACCAAGAGTAAATGAAGGAGCAAAAGATCCTAAATTTAAAAATGAATTATGCAATGGGAAGGATTTAAGAACTACCCATAAATTGTCTAATTTAAATCTTGAATGGCTGATAGATGCCTATAACGACATAGAAAATAATAAGGATTTCTTTTCTCCATTTTTTACAAAATTAGCAGGAACAAAAAAACTACAAGAACAAATTGAAAAAGGATACTCTTACCAAGAAATTAGAAAAACTTGGCTCAAAGGTTTAAATGATTATGATGTATTACGCGAAAAATATTTATTATACCAGAGATAATTTAACCGCCACCTTTTCTGAATTTTTCTCGAGGTTTGCCCCCTTTTTCTGAATATTGAATAGGTAATGTTTTTTTTAATGCCTCAATGATATTATAGGTAGCAGGACAAATTGCAGTATTGGCAATAGTCACTGTTTCAATTTGCTGAAATCGTCTTCTGTTGGTATGAGGATATTCACGACAAGCTTTTGGTCGAACTTTATAAATACTACACTCATTATCGGGCATCAAAAAAACACAGGGAATTTGTTTAAAAGAAAATTCATGATCCTCCCCTATTTCTAAATACTGTTCTATAAACTTTTGCTCTTTTAATTTTAAATGTTTAGCAATTCTTGCAATGTCCTGATCATTTAGCCAGGGTGCAGTTGTTTTACAACAGTTAGCACATTTTAAGCAATTTGTCTTTTCAAATTCTTTGTTGTGCAATTCCACCATTAAATTATCAAGATGTTTTGGTGATTTTTTACGAAGTTTTTTAAACAACTTTTTATTTTCGTTCTCCTTATCTTTGGCCTTCTTTGGAAGCTGTTTTAATATGTTTTCCATAGCTATCAAAAGTACTAAAAGCTTAAGACTTATGAACGATTTATTTGGACAAGCATTGCAAGACTATCAAAACAATAACTATACAGAAGATTTATATACCGAAACTAATATCAGTGAAAAAGATATTTTAGTTCTTCCCTATCTTTTTAGAAGTTTTGATATGATGCCTCCACTAGAGCAATTGGCATTAAAAAGAACTTATGGGAGGACGTTGGATGTAGGTTGTGGAGCTGGAAGTCATTCATTATTCCTTCAAGAATCACAAATAGAGGTAATGGGAATCGACAGCTCTAAAGGTGCCATAGAGGTATGTAAGCAGCGAGGTTTAAAAAATACTAGAGCAATAGATTTGCTTCATTTAAAAAAAGAAAAGTTTGACACTATCTTGTTACTGATGAATGGTACTGGAATTTTTCAAAAATTAGGGTTGGTATCCAACTACCTCCAACATTTAAAAACATTATTAAATAAAAATGGGCAAATACTTATCGATTCAAGTGATCTCAGATATATGTACGATACAGGTGACGAAGAGGGAAGTATTCTTGTACCCTTTGGGAGTTATTATGGTGAACTTGAATTTACTACTTTTTATAAAGGTTTGGTTTGTGAACCATTTGACTGGCTTTACCTTGACCCACAAACTTTTGGAGATTTAGCTATTGAAAATGGTTTAAATTTTGAAATAATTGGTAAAGGTGAGAATTACGATTTCTTAGCTAAACTTACTTTTATTTAGTATATCCTGATTTGGCCAATGCTCCCATTCCTTCCATAAACAATTCTCTTTTCCATTCTCGAGCTATTTTTTCAGCATCCATATCAAAATCTTTTTGTTTTATGTTTACTTTTTGGGCAAATGCACTCGTTGCAAAATCTAGAGAAATTTCTTTTTCCTCAGAGCTAAACTCTTGTTTTTTAGTTAATTTATTTGCTGCAGATGAACTGTAATAACTATACCACTCTTTTATTTCGTCATGAGAAAAATGTTTTCGATAAGCAAACGCTAATATCGCAATTATCTCATCGATAGATTCTTTTTTACCTTCACTAAAATTATCCCAAAACGATTGTGGCGTGGATTCTGAGGCTACTCTAACTCTAAGCGAGACAATTGTTTTTTCATACTCAAAATCATATTTTTCGATAGTACCGTTACTGTTTAATAGTTTAATAATATCAGATTGATATTGGTCTATTTGTGCTGAGGAGTTCACACATAAAAATAAAGCGACTATGAAAAAATTAATTTTTTTAAGAATCATCAAAGTTTATTTAAAGCATTGTTATGGAAATTATGTAATTTAAACTACTGTATTCTTCCAAATATTTTATTTATTTTGCGCCTACGAAACCAAGAAATCACTCTTTTTTCTGGCACCCCATTCTTCGAAATATAAGCCTCAACTGCATCAACCATTCGTAACGCGGAGTTTCCATCCATATATGGATGGTGTTCTTTTAAAATATTGGCACGTTTTCCTTTAAAAGGATCAACCGTTAAATTCTCGGCAACTTTCTGAACTAAATTTCGATACGACAGCGAATTATCCCAAAGGATATTTGAACTGTAATTTTTAAAAGTAAGTACAGGCTTATCTAAAAGTAAAAACTCATATACGACAGATGAAGTATCACTAATCATAAGATCAGCTATCAATAAGTATTCAATAATATTTCGTTCTTGAACAAATAAAATATTAGAAAACTTATTTGCAATATTTTTATACTGGTTAATTAAATCTTTAGCCATTAAATCATGAAACTTTATCACGATAAGGTAATTTTTGTTAGCAGCAAGTTCTTCTATTTCGGTTGATAAAAATCGAGCACTTGTTAAGGATGGTGAAAACGTAGGCGCGTATAAAATTATTTGTTTTGAATTGGATGTATTTAAAAGGTCTTGTTTTTCAAGATCATATTTATGAAGTTCTTTTCCATAAACATCTAGTTTTGGCCAACCTGTTTCAACCACACTAAAATTTTTGTGTTTAGCTGCTGCTTTTGAGAACCATTTTGTAAAATAAGGCCCTTGAGTTAAATACAAATCAAAATAACTTCTAATTCTAAAGTGTCCTTTTTTCTCACCAGCTAATCCATGAAAAACTTGAGTTTTTACTCCTCTTAAATAATATGGCACTTCGTTACCAGGAACAAAAATAGCATCACTTTTAAAATTGATTAGATCTTTGATATTGGTCGTAAAGTTTTCTTCTTTAAACGGAAATTTATCTAAAATTGCTGCTCTTACAAACCAAACATAGTTGTAATTTTTCTCTTTTAATACCTCCATAATGGGTTGAAGGATTCCAAAAGAATAAGGATTCATACAAAATAGGATGGTCTTCATGAACGATCAAATAATTTTGTTAGCGTTTAACAAATCTTCTTTAAAGTCAACTTCAATACAATTATATGCTGAAATATCAACGACTTTTAATTTTAGTTGATTAATAGCTATAGCCATTTCAAGTCCTTTTTCAAAATAATCGTTTTCATCACAATTTTCAAGCTGATTGATAAAAACATCTAAATCTTTAGCCGCAATAAAGTTAATACCAACGGCCTCACCCAATCCGTTTTTAACTTCTTTAGAAAGGCTTTCCACAAATCCATCTTTGAGGGTATACTTGACTTCCTCATCAGAAACACTCTGGGTGTTTACTGAAACAAACGATTGATTATTGTTAATTTCATTTTGTAAAAGAGACACAAGTTGTGGATCAAAAACTACATCGCCGTTGAACCATAAAATAGAATTACCTCGATGTTTTTTTAAGGCACGTAATAAACTTTTTGAAGTATTGGTTGTATCGAAAAATGGATTGTAAACATAATTAACTTCTGGAAATTGTTCCATAATTAAATTCTTTTTAAATCCTACAACCGTTGTGATATCATTAATATCAAAGTAAGTGGTGATGCTATCCATCTGTCGTTGCATGATACTCTTTCCATTTTTCAGAGGCGTTAAAGGTTTTGGAAATGGATTTCCTAGACGAGAACCAATGCCAGCAGCTAGTATAATGATCTTCATATATTGTAATTAAAATTTAACTTATCCATCTACTTAAAAATTCAAAAAACCTATTACAGAATTAAAAAAACCGTTCGTATTTAAATAATTTTTAGCAAATATACTATAATAAATGGGCTTTACGCTCTTGCTAAAACCCTTTCCCAAATGATATTTTAAGGTTCTATGATTCGGTAAGATGACCATTTTTTTTCAATAATTAGATTTACTCCTGTCGAAAACCATTTTTCCATTAATAAAATTTGCGACCACTTTTATGGTTGGTATTTCTTTTGGAGGAACCGTCATAATGTTATGATCTAAAACTATAAAATCAGCCAATTTACCTTTTTCAATAGAACCTTTTTCGTTTTCTTCAAAATTGGAATAAGCTGCCCAAATTGTCATTCCTTTTAACGTTTCTTCTCTTGACAATCCTTCCTCCATTCGAAATCCTTTTTCAGGATAATCCTTAAGGTCTTTTCTTGTAATCGCAGCATAAAAAGTAAGCATAGGGTTTACAGTTTCAATTGGAAAATCAGTTCCCAGCGCCACTAAACCAGATTTACCAAGCAAGGTTTTGTAGGAATATGAACCTTCCATACGATCACTTCCGATCCTGTCTTTAACCCAGTACATATCACTAGTGGCGTGAGTAGGCTGAATGGATGGAATAATTTTTCTTGAAAAATAATTGAAATCTTTAGGGGTTACAATTTGAGCATGCTCCACTCGCCATCTGGGATCTTTTATATTTTTAAGAGATTCAGCATACACGCGTAGCACGGAACTATTTGCGGAATCTCCTATTGCGTGAGTATTCATTTGATAACCGGCTTTGGCAATTATTTCTGCCATTGAATCCAGTTCTTTTTCACCAGTAATCATGGTTCCATGATGCCCATCTTGATCGCTATAATGCTCGCGCATTGCAGCTCCTCTAGAACCCAAAGACCCATCCGCCCAAATTTTAACGGAACGAACATGCATTCGATCGGTTTTTACAATTCCTTTCGTTAAAAAATAATTTAAATCTTTTTTATCTTTAGTAATCATTGCATAAATACGCAATACCATATCACCTGTTTTTTGCAATGAATCCATCAAGGCAATGGTACTTCGATCCGTTCCAGCCTCGTCAATAGTAGTTAGTCCCAATGACAAACACTTATTCTCTGCATCTTTTAAAGCTTTAATGTAAAAGCTTTTATCCTTTTTAGGATAGGTGTTCCAGACCAACTGCATAGGAGTATCAATTAGAATACCGCTTGGTTCGCCTTCCATTAACATTACTTTTCCTCCAGGGACCTTCGTTTTAGAATTGATGTTGGCTAAGTTGAGAGCTTTCGTATTGGCAATCATTGCGTGTCCATCGATTCTTTCCAATGAAACTGGTAGATTGGGAAATAAGGAATCTAATTCTTTTTTGGTCGGGAATTTTTTAATTTCCCAATCGTTTTGATCCCAACCTCTTCCAATTAGGTAGGTTGTTTTATTTTTTTTTTGAAAATCTAAGACTCTTTTTAACACTTCTTGATAACTATTAGTACCTGTTAGATCTACTTGTTGTAATGAAGTACCCAAATACATTAAATGTGCATGGGCATCAATAATTCCAGGAATTATGGTTTGATGATTAGCGTCATAAGTCTCTGAAAATTCATATTTTTTTTCTAAATCTTGAAGGCGTCCAACTTCTTCAACTTTTCCATCTTTAATAACAAAAGCTTCAGCTAGATCGAAATTTTCATTGACCGTATAAATGGTAGCATTTTTTATAAGCAAATCTACTTTCAACTTATTAGTGCAAGAAATAAAGAAGATAAGTGATGATAAATAAAGTATATTTTTCATTTTATAAATTTAAAAACTTCTTATATAATTATTCCAACCCGAATTATTATTTACCAGTCGAATTTATAGGAAGCCCCCAACATAACTTGTGCTCCTTGGACTTTATAATTCGCCCATTTTTGATAATTATTTCCCAATAAATTGGCCCCTTTGATTGATATCGTTAGCTTTTTGTTACATCGATACCCCAGCTGTAGATTCAAATCAAAATAACTGTCTAAGGTTAAAAATTCTGGATTTAAAGGGTTAATTGAAGAATTAATTAAATCAGAACGTTTTCCAACATAAAACAACGATACACTCCCATATATATTTTCATTAAACGTAATATCAGCAATTATAGTAGTTTCAAACTTAGGTAGATTCCATGCTTTTAATTCCTTACTCATATCATAACTGTAAAAAGTTGAATTCAGTTCTATGTTGAAGATATCAGATAGATTAAAAGTTAATTCTCCAAAAAAGGATACCGTCCTAAGGTTGTCATACACTACCGTAAAAGAATTACCATATTCATAAGCCTCTAAATCAATAGCTTGACCTTTATAGTCGTTCAATATGAATAAAGGTTTATCATCTTCTTTTGCATAGGATACCTTTACATTAAAATTGACAGAATGGGTTAATTCTCCTTTCAGGCCTGCAAATCCGTTATACAATTCACTAGTTGGTTTAATCGATAAAGTCGGGGACAAATAGGGGTTATCTTCCTTAAAACTGTCATATGAGTTTTGTTTTAAACCTCCCTCCAAACCGGCGTAAATAGCAAATTGTTCGTTTGCAAATCGATAGGATCCTTTTATTTTTGGGTACGCATAAAACGTAGACTTACTGTTTTTTATATCGGATGAAAAATATCCTGCTAATCCTATCGATAAAAATAACTGTTCATAATTAAAATCATAGCTTGGTAAAACACCAACATTAAAAAATCCATAATCAATCTCCATAGCATTACTGTAATTTTTACTAAATTTTCCATTTATAAAATTAATATCCATGTCTATTTTTAAAGGAATATCAAGTGTGTTTAAACTAAATTCTGGATAGGCTTTAAAATTGAACTCTGAGGAGGAATAACGATCTGTTGTAAATCCAAAACTAGCTGCTACCTTTTCCAAATAAGAATCATCCATTTGCAAAATACCTCCAACCTTTCCGTTGTAATAGATTTGCCTAGAGTCAATTGAATTAATGAGTTCGGGACTTGTAAAATCAAACAAATTATTCAAACCGTACCAATTATACAGTTGGTGTTTAAATTTTGCGTTTAAAGCATAATTCACCTCTTTTTGATTGCTGGTGTAATTAAGTTCGAGTTGACTAGAGGAAAATTGATCATCCAAATAGATATTTTTAATTCCACCTTGTGAAGAATGATGTGTAAAAAAGAAGGATAAATTCTCAGAGTTTCCAGTCTTGAAATTACTAGAAATTTCTGCAATCATATTGGTATAATTTCCAATTCCAAAAAAAGCATAGTTATCATAAAATGGTATAGGGATAATGTTCTCTAGTTTAGTTGCCTTACCCTTTGCTGGATTAAAAGTAGAGGCTACAGGAACTGAAAAAATCGAGTAGGAAACTTCTCTTTTTTTGGTATTAGTAGCGTCAATTAGCAATGAGGTCTCCTTAATTTTTATAGCATCTGAAATTGAAGGGGTATAGGGTTTTACTATGTTTACTACTTCGGTTTTCAAGGTATCAACCTCCTGTGCATAATGGGTTTTCATAGAAAACAAAAGCATCAAAAAAAATACTGTTAAATTATTCAAGCTGACATTTTGAAAAGAATAGATTCGTGTTTTCAATTTAAATTTTTGATTTTAAATAAGATTTAAGTTAATTTTTTTCTTCTATTTGTATCGACTCGTTGGTTTTGGATTCCTCCGTTTTTATAAGTGTTAATTCGGCACTGGCTTCTTCAATGATTTCTGGGTATTCTTTAAAATTTTTAATAACACTTTCTAGTATGTAGGTAGCTTGAAAAGCATCATTAAGTTGATAAAAGTTTTTCGCCATTAACACCAATCCTTTAGCTCCAAAATATTTGAAACTCGAATACTCTTTTGCCAATAATTGAATGCTTGCATTTGAAGATTCATATTCTTGAGCCTGGTATTTAAAGAAGGCATCATAGTAACTCGCTTCTGCAGCTACTCTACCTGTTGCTGTTTTTAAAACTTCTGAATAAGCATCTTTAGCGAGTTCTTTATCTCCCGTTTTCATTGCTGATCGAGCTATCATAATGTGGGCATCATTTTTAATTGAATTTTCAATTTTATCATTTAATAACACTTTTTTAGCAAAAATAACTGCTTCGTCATATTGTTTAAGTTCAAAGCACGCTTTCATTATATTGGATTGGGCAAAAATTATATTTTGAAGAAAATCAGCTTCTTTTTCAAGACGGAATAAATAAGACAAAGAAGATTGGTAATCTTTTTGTTCTAGGTATACTTGAGAAATTTTAGCCAAAGCTGGCTCCGTAAATTCATTTCGAGTACTATCTAGTACATATTCATAATGTAGGATCGCTTTTTCACTGTTTTGTTTGGCGCCATATAATTGTGCTAAATAAAAGTGTGTTTTGAGCGTATGTTCCCCTTCAGGAAATTTTAAAAGATACGCTTCAAAACGCTGAATAGCTTGGTCTGACTTATTTTCTAAATAGCTTATTTCAGCTGCTTTATAGGAAGCATTGTCAATTTCTGAATGTTCCAAATTTACAAAATCAAGTCTACGAACCCAAGTTGCATATTCATTTACTCTTCCCTGCTCGATATAAATAATTTTAGCAGAAGAAACAGCTTGAATTGCTTCTTGAGAGGAAGGAAAATCATTAGCGACTCTTTTAAATAAAGTAATCGCTTCATTACTTTTTCCTGTATTTTCTAAAATTAGCGCTTTTTTTAATAATGATTTTGAAACATAGCTACTATTAGGTAAGCTTCTGATGAGGGTATTGTAAGCAGATAAAGCATCTTTATAATTTTCTTGTGACACATAAGTATTACCCAATTCATATAATGCATCATCCCTATAAATAGACGTTGGGAATTTATTAAAAAACTCCTCGAGACCTTCCACTTTCAAAAAAACCTTATCCACAAATCCGTAGCTTATTGCTTTTTGAAAATGAATATAATCTTGATTCAATGCTCCAGCTTCAAGTGCTTTATTATAGTTTTCAATAGCTGGCCAATAAGCGCTTGAAACAAAATAGCAATCGCCCAATCGCACAAAAGCATCTCTTTTTTGAACTAAATTAACCGTTTCGTAGGAAACAAATTGATTGAATTGATTAATGGCCTCTAGATAGTTTTTAAGTTTAAAATAGGTGTACCCTAAATTATAGTTGATGGTGTTAATTTCTGGAGTTTGGATAGCATTGGATGATTGCAGAAATTCTTTAAAACCTATTAAAGATGTGTCAAAATTTAATAATTGATAATTACACTCCGACATCCAGTAGGTAGCTCTTATTTTAACTACGGCATCAATTGGTTCGTTTAGCGATTTTTGAAGTACTTGAAGAGCCGCTTTGTATTTTCCTTCATTATACAGCTCTAGACCTCTAAAAAAAGTGACTTTTTGATAGGCTGACCTATTTTTAAATGAGGTGTTATTTTCCAGTAACTCAATAGCAGATTGATAATTTTTTGAGGAGATATAAGAATCTAACAATAACTCTTTTATCTCGTTCGTTTGTTCATTTTTTGGATAGTTGTTGATAAACAATCCTAAAACATCAAAAACATTTTGATAACTATTTCCAATTTGATAGCTCAATTTAGCATAATTGAGAAAGGCATCTTCTTTCATTTCAGGGCTGAAATCCATCTCGGAAGCACTTTTAAATGCATTTAAAGCTTGTTGTTTTTGTTCTAATTTTAAATACGAGTTTGCTAAATGGTAAAATGCGTTCTGAGCTACGGCATTGTTACCGTCAATAATCTTATTAAATTCATTAATGGCATTCTGATAATCTTGTTGTTTAAAATATACATATCCCAATTGGTAATAATCAACATTGTTCCATTTACCGTTTTTTCCTTTATAATTTTTTAAATAGAAGGTAGCTTCCTCATAACTTTCTAAATTAAAGTAACTTTCTCCTATTATTTTTGAAAGTTCACTCTTCTCGTAGGGTCTTGAAATTTGATAGGATTCTAGGCCTAGATCGATTGCTTTTTGAAAGTTACCCAACTTAAAATTCATATCGGCCTGGTAATAGGATAGATTATCTGAATACCGTTCCTCGTTTTTTAGATCTTCAAAATAGTTGTTTGCTTCCTTATAATTATCGCTTTCGTAGGCTATGTATCCTAGATAGTATTTTGCTTGAGGGCCAAATTTTTTAGAATTCAATAATTTATTAAACGCTATTTTTGCCTCAGTATATTGCTTATTCATGAAAAACGAGTAACCTTTATTAAAGCTTAAAGATTCTTCTTCGAGAATGGTCAAGCTGTTTTCATGAATCTTTCCATACCATTTTAATGCTTCGCTATATTTTTTATTTTTAAAGTAATAATTCGCTAAATTAAAATAGGCGTTTTTTTGATGGACACTGGCAGGATACTCCTTTAAAAATAACTTAACTAGCTGATCTGCATTTTGTTGATTTAACTTAATCGCACTAACCGATCTATAATAAGCGCTTTTACATTTTATAGTTTCATTCTCTGTAACTCCTAAAATTTCTGAGAACAATTTCTGTGCTAACAAGTATTGATCGTTGGCATATAATTTATATGCCGTGTTATAATCTGCTAGTTCATTAGTATATAGCGCAGTTTGTTGCGCAAAAACCTTAACACTTAACAAAATTATTAAAAGGCAAAAAACATGTTTTTTAATCATAAATATTGTTCTATTCTGCGTATAAAGATATTATTTAAACATGAAATAAAGTTGGATAATAATAAGAAGAACAAAATAATTTATTAACGATTTATAAAAGTAAAACGATTCTTTTATTATTGAAATTTCTTTATTAAAAATACTGAATCACATGTTTAATAACGGAACAAAATAGGAATAAGTATTTTTATCAACTTCTTAAAATTGAACCAGTATAAACTTGTAAAATATTTTACTTATTTTAGTGCAACAAACGTCTTTTCAAATTATGATTATGAAATACATGCTCCTTTTTTGTTTTTTCATCTTTACTATTAACACCTATAGTCAAAGTAAAAAATTAAAAAACATCTACAGTGAAAATAACAAAATTGGCATCGGGACTAAATATCCAGATGCATTATTAACGGTGAAAGGAAACATACATACGCAAGAGATTATGGTTGATTTAAACGGCGCCGTTACCCCAGATTATGTGTTTGAAACCTATTATACTTCTTTTTCCGGATTAAATCCAACCTATCGTTTTTTAAGTCTAAAGGAGATCGAAACTTTTATAAAAAAAAATCATCATTTACCAAAAATTCCATCTGCTAAAGAAATGGAGCGAAATGGCTTATCCTTAAAAGAAATGAATTTACTTTTGTTGGAGAAAATTGAAGAATTAACTCTTTTCACTATTGAACAACAAAAAGAAATAGACTTATTAAAACAACATCAAACAAAAAAACAATAATATCAATAACCAATCAAAAAACAACATGCCACAATCTGTTTTATCATTAAATAATGCCTCTATTTTTCAACGGGAAAATTTAATACTCTCTGATATAAATATCACCATTGATAAAGGAGAATTTGTCTATTTGATAGGAAAAACAGGTACTGGAAAAAGTAGTTTTATGAAAACGCTATACGGAGACCTCCCTTTATCTAAAGGAAATGGAGCTATCGTTGGCTACGATTTACTCACTCTTAAAGAAAAAGAAATTCCATTTTTGAGAAGAAAACTAGGCGTTGTTTTTCAGGATTTTAAATTATTGAACGACAGAACTGTTTACCTCAATTTAATCTTTGTTCTAAACGCTACTGGCTGGAGAGATCAAAAAAAAATGGAAGTCAGAATTAGAGAGGTTCTTGAAAAAGTAGGAATGTCTGAAAAAGCTTCAAAATTTCCTTTTCAGTTATCGGGTGGTGAACAACAGCGTGTAGCAATCGCTCGGGCTTTACTAAATAGCCCAGAATTAATTTTAGCTGATGAACCCACTGGGAATCTTGATCCACAAACCAGTGTAGAGGTCATGGAGGTACTTCAAGAAATTAACAAGCAAGGAAATACGATACTGATGGCAACCCATGACTATGCTTTGCTATTAAAGTATCCCTCAAAAACACTAAAATGCGATAACAAGCAAATCTTCGAAGTAGTTCAAAAAACTGTATAATTAACGATTATCGGGATGATAATATTTATTGTTAGGAAATCCTTCCCTTAAAACTAAATCACATTCTTTATCTAAACTTGGATTGATCTTTAAGTGTATAGCTCCATTTTTATTCGGCTTTAAAACTGTATTTTCTCCAATTATAATCCTATTTTTTGCTTTTAAATTAAAAATAACGTCATCTGAAAACACTTGATTAGTAATAAGTACTTTTTTTGATAAAGCAGTTAACTTTAAATTCCATCTACTAAAACTTTGGTTTTCGATATAAGACGTTTCTGAATCTGTATACAAATCATAAATCATTTTTATCGCTCTCCCGGTGTGCAAAGATCCAGCTCCATATTTGTTAACATAAGGCTTATTTGCTTTTATATGATCGATGTTAGTTGAAGTTAACTTTAGAATCGTCTCTATTTCATCCATTGGCAAACAAGGATTTAACGAAAGCATTAAACCAATCGTTCCTGAAACAAAAGGTGCGGTGGAAGAAGTCGCCTCAAATGTATATGACTCTTCTTGATTCAAGACAAATGAAGAATATCTAAATAAATCTACTGAGGGAGCTAAAATATCAACCGCTGTATTCAATGTGGTAACAGAAACAGGCCATATATGATGTTTTTTTAAGGTATCATTATCCTTAAAACCTACGGTTCTCCCTACATAATTTTTAATATTGGCAGCGTAAGGATTTCCTTTTTCACTCATCAAGATATTCTCTTTAACTGAATTGTACCGATGCATTACAGAGGAGACCGAAATTACATTGTCGTAGGAGGAAGGGAAATAGAATACTTCTCCTCTACTTTTTGACCAATCTTGATTTCCAGCAGCAGCTACTAGAATAGTTCCGTTTTCAAACATTTCATCAATTGCATTTTGTGCAGTTTGATAATAGGAGGTTAAGGCCCAACTACAATTAATTACTTTCACTCCCATCGCTGATAATTCTATGAGTTGTTTTAAATTTTTTGCATCGTAATAATGGGTTGTATAAATACTACAATCATAACAAATACCTGTGGTGCCATAGGCATTATTTCCCTGACCAGCAGCAATAGAGGCAACCCCCGATCCATGCCCTTTCGCTTTGGATGATTTTTTTATAACAGTCGTCTTTCCAGAAAAATCATTATCGGTGATTTCTACCTGTCCATCAGACAAACCAATAATTATATCTTTAGATCCAGTGGTATAATACCAAGCTTGTGGGGCTCCCACAAAATCATAATAATCTAAATTAATCGCTAAACCTTTATTAGTAGCAATCGTACTTGTTAAACCGTAATCATTAGGTTCGAATATTTTTTTGTCTGTTTCATGGATAATTTCTCCAAAATCAAAATTTTCTGAAGCATTGATTAATAAATCTTCCAATAACTGTTCATCGTTTACTACTACGAAAAAAGTTCTTTTAAGACTTGATTTTTTGGCATTTTTATAGGTTTTTTTGAATTCTGAAATTGTATAGTCCGCAAATATTTTTTTTAAATTTTCATTGTCTCCTCGATAGGTTAATAAATCATTGAATCTATCAAATTTGGGTGCAAAAGAATCCGAAGTTGCTCTAATATAAAACCAGCTTTCATTTTGTGAATACACATTATTCAATACCCCAAAAAATAAAAAAATAAAGACACGTAAATAGTTAGCACACATTTATAGGAATATTTTAACCAATATAGTTATTTTTCATTCTAAGATATAAAGACTTTATTATAAATTGTAAATTAGCCTTTGTAAATATGCTTTCAATTTTAATACCAACATATAACCATTCAATTGTAGCGCTAGTTAAAGGTGTTCACCAACAAGCTACAAAAGCTAAAATTCCTTTTGAAATTCTAGTCTTGGATGATTGTTCTACAGATTTAAAAATTAGTATTGACAACGAGCGAATCAATCAATTAGAATTTTGTGACTTACAAAAAAATCAAAAAAATATAGGCAGAACGGCAAGTAGAAATTTTTTAGCTTCAAAAGCATCCTATGAATTATTATTATTTTTAGATGCAGATGTGTTACCAAAGTATGATGATTTTATTCACAGATTTGAATTGCATAAAATAAAAAACCCTAAAATTATTTTTGGGGGAGTTTGTTATACGTTAGAAAAACCAAGTAAAGACCTTATATTGAGATGGAAATATGGCCATAAAAGAGAAACTAAAAGTGTTAAGGAGAGGAATAAAAACTCGTATTCTATTGTTTCTTCTAGCTTATTAATTGACAAAGAAGTGTTCTTTAAAAATAATACCTCTACCGCCAACACCTACGGTCTGGATATTTTATTTTCTGGAAATTTACAAAAGAACAGAGTTAAAGTCAAACATATAGACAATCCTGTATATCATTTAGGACTTGAAAAAAATAGTGCTTTTCTAAATAAATCGTTACAAGCCGTAAAATCAACTTATTTACTCGAAAAAAATAGTCAAATAGAAAAAGATATACGCCCCCTTCAAAAAAGTTATCAAAAATTAAAAAAATGGAACTTAATTACTTTGGTTAATGTAGTATTAAATCAATTTTATAAAGTTATAGAATCCAATCTTCTATCAAATCATCCATCGATGGTTTTATTTGATTTATATCGACTCAACTATCTTATCGAATTAAAAAAAAATAAAAATTAAATGCCTAGGTTTTCTGTAATAATTCCAATTTATAATAAAGAAAAGGATATTGAAACTACAATCAAAAGCGTTTTAAATCAAACCTACTCAGATTATGAGATAATTCTAATTGATGATGGTTCAACGGATGCTAGTTTTAAGAAAGCTAGCGATATTAAGGACGATCGTATTCAAATTTTTAAAAAACAAAACGAGGGGGTTTCAAAAACTAGAAACTACGGGATCGCAAAGGCTACGGCAAAGCATATCGTTTTTTTAGATGCCGATGATTATTGGTATCCAAATCATTTGGAGACCCTTCATCATTTAATTAAAAAATTCCCTAAGGAAGCTTGGTATGCAGCTGCCTACGAAAAAAGATTTCATAGTAATTTCAAAAGTCCCATGAATTCTCCAATTTTAGTTAAAGGAAAGGAATGGTCTGGAAAAATAGATAATTATTTTAAATATAGCCTCATAGATTCGCTTGCTTGGACCTCTGCTGTGTGTATGAAAAAAGATTTTTTATTAGCCCTCAACGGTTTTGATGTTTTGATAACACATGGAGCTGGTGAAGATACTGACCTTTGGATAAGAGCGGCTTTAAAGTCATCGCTAATATTTTCAAATAACATCACGGCGACTCATAATTTAGATGGTTCCAATAGGATTTCAAACACGCCAACACTAAAAAGAACCTATATGGATGTAGACAACTATGAAAATGACTCAAAAAAAAATAGCTATCTCAAAAAATATTTAGATTTGAATCGTTATTCGTTTGCCATACAACACAAAATCTCAAATGATAACGATTCATTCAAAAAATATGTTGAGAAATTAAATGTCAGAAATTTAAACTCAAAACAACGATTACTCTTGAGGTTGCCCACAATTTGTTTACGCCTATTATTGAATTTAAAAAATAAAATGGAGCAAGTTGGATATCGATTAAGCTCCTTTTAGGTTCCTAAAATCCTGATAATTTCTGATATAATCGCCTTCATCAAATTCTCCAGAAGACAACACCAAACAGACAGCTCCAGAAGAAAAATCCTCTAGTTCTCTCCATATTCCAGTGGGTAACAACAAGCCTTTATTTGGTTTGTTTAATAAAAAAGATTTTTTTTGAAAACCATTGTCCAGCGTTACATTAAAACTACCACTCAATGCAATTAAAAACTCTAATTGTTCTTTATGAGCATGTCCTCCCCGGTAGGAGTCACTTGGTACATCAAACAAATAATAAACTCTCTTTATTAGGTACGATAGACAGTCTTTTTCAATGACTGCTAAATTTCCACGGGTATCCGTGATTGTTGGTATATCAGTAAGTGTTATTTCTTCTAAATTACGATAATTCATTCTTTAAATAATTAGTCCATTGCGCTGCAATATTTTCAATTTTTAGGTGTTCAATACTTTTTTCAGCATTTTGTTTACAGTGAAGATACAACTCTTCTTCTAAAACAAAACGATTGTATGCCTGCGATAGTTTATAATCATTAAAATTTTCTACCAGCAAGCCATTATTTTCATGATTAATAATTTCATTTGGGCCACTTTCACAGTCAACTGAGATTACTGGAGTATTCGCAGACAGGGATTCAATAAGCACTCTTGGGAAGCCCTCATACCTACTGGTTAATGTTAAAAACTTAGCATTTTTTAAGTAGGGATACACATTGGGAGTAAATGGAAGTACCTCCACTAGTTCCATTAATTTCAACGCTTTAATTTTTTGTACTAACCAATGTTTATCAGGCCCGTCCCCTAAAATTTTTAATTTGATATTATGATCAGGCAATACCGAATTTTTATAAGCGTCCAATAACAAACTTAAATTTTTTACTGCCTCATCAATTCTACCTAAATATAAAATGTAGTTATCTTGAACAATCTGCTCACTACTTTTATCAAATTCTGCAATGGGATTGTAAATAGCTAGCGCTTTATTGGTATGGTATCTTTTATTTATGGTGGCAGCAATTAATTTAGAAACACCCACAATTCCTCTACAAGAACGTATCATTTCAGCTCTAACGTACTTATTATCAGGTAAATATTGTGAGAGATTAAAGCTTCTAACCACATATAATATGTTATTGCCTTTGTATACATAGTACAAATAAAATAATTCTTTCAGAGCAAATTGACGGCTTCGATTATCAATAATAAAGTCAAATTTTTCCTTCTTAATAAGTTTCCTGAATTTTACAAACCTAGAAAACCGACTAAAAATGGTTTCATTTTTTGGTTTATTTAATCCAAGATTAATTAAATTTCCTGCGTATGGATAATCGATGGCATCATTTAAAGTGACCAGAAAAACCTCAAATCCTTCGGAATGAAGGATTCTTGATAATAGCGCAGTAGACCGTTCTGCTCCTCCTTTGGATAATGAAATAGTAACAATACAAATTTTAATTTTTTTATCGTTTCTATTTTCGGTCATTAATTATTGTATTTTTAAACTCGATTTGATTCGTCAAATATACCATAAAAATGAAAATACTTTTAGTTGGAGAATACAGTAGGCTGCATAACTCGTTAAAAGAAGGGTTAATTGAATTGGGGCATCAGGTAACTATTATTGCAACAGGAGATCATTTTAAAAATTATTCTGTCGATATAAAACTCAATAGAAAATTCAATAATGGTTTTGCTAAAAAAGTAAAAGTCTTTATTTATAAATTAGTAAAAATTGATATCACTTCAGTATCTATAAAAAATCAATTTTTTAAACAACAAGAACGACTAAAGGGATTTGACATTGTTCATTTAATTAATGAAAGTCCAATCGGAGTAACCCCGAAACATGAAATAACCTTTATATCCTTCTTAAAAAAACACAATAAAAAACTTTTTTTACTTTCATGTGGAGCTGATTATATAAGTGTAAAGCATTCTTTTGATAAAAAACCGAGTTATTCTATTTTAGAGCCCTATTTTAAAAATAAAACATCCCCGAAAAGTTTCGATTCCATTTTAAAATATTTAAAACCAGATTTTAAAACACTACATGATTTTGTGTATAAACATATCAAAGGAGTTATAGCTTCAGATTTAGATTATCATCTGCCATTAAAAGACCACCCTAACTATTTAGGTTTGGTAGCCAATCCAATAAATACTGACTTATTAAAATTTAAAAAACTTCATGTCGATCAAAAAATAAAAATTTTTCATGGCATTAATAGGGTAAATTATTACAAGAAAGGGAGCGATTATTTTGAAGAAGCATTGGCTATAATAAATACAAAGTATCCTGATAAAGTCGAAATAATGATGGTTGAAAATTTGCCTTATCAAGAGTATATTAAAACTTATAACGAAGCACATATTGTATTGGATCAAGTTTTAGCTTATGATCAAGGGTATAATGCCCTAGAAGCTATGGCTAAGGGAAAAGTAGTATTTACCGGTGCTGAAAAAGAGTTTTACCAATACTATGGTTTGGACAAAATTGTCGCTATCAACGCATTACCAGATGCTCTAAAAATTGCAGATGCACTTGAAGAATTAATATTAAATCCATCTCAAATAGCAGTAATAGGCGAAAATGCGAGAGCATTTATTGAAAAAGAACATCACTATATAAGATCTGCAGAAAAATATATCGATAAGTGGAGGTCTACTTAAATAGTATTAAATTTTTTTCTAATCGTTCCTTTTCTCCTTCCCAATCTCTAGAAACATGTTCTTTTAAAAGTTTTGCTGGTATTCCTCCTATTAAAATATTTTCTCCGAGAGTTGTATAATCTTTATTACATAACGTATTGGACGCAATTGTGCAATTGTTTGGGGTAATGGTTCCTTGCATGATCGTAACACGATTACTGACAAAGTTGTATTTACCGAGTTTGATGGGTGCGTTCATAGGATACCGTTCTCCTGTTTCGGTATTAAACATAGTATGAAAATTAGTATCGATTAATTGAGCTTCCGAGCCAATTCGAGCGCAATCTTCCAAAACAATTTTTTCTTTACATATTATTTTACCGTTGGAGGCCATTGAGGATAAATGTCCAAATTCACAAAAAGCACCTGATGCGACATACACAAAATAATCAATGCCAAATTGAACGTGCCCTTTAAATGTTAAAGTCCCGTCAAGAAACAATTGAGCTGTTTTTTTTGATTGTGAAACCAATTCATAGCGTTGTCCAAAACCTATCATCGCTTTTTTAATGGGAGCATCAATAGCTACAGTTCCTTTCAAACTAGATAATTTTACTTTTCCGTAAAAAAAGACAGGTAATTTTCTTGCGATTGCAAACGGAAACATTCTATAGTTAAAATAATAGGTTTTTAACCAGTTAACAGACCAAAAGAATTTATTCTTTTTTCTAAAATTTCTATATATTTTTTTTAAAAAATAAATCATTTCTTTCTCTTAAAAATCCCAGCTAAATAATCTTTAAGTCCTATTTTTTTATCTAATTGCTTATATGAATATAGACAAGATACTATAATAATACCAGTCATTAATAAATATTTTAAAACTGGAATTGAAATAAAAGTAATTAAAAATGCAATTAAACACATAATTACCGTAAAAGTAAATATTTTATAGAAACCTTTTTCAAAATAAAAATCATATCGGTAATACGTAATAATTCGTATCGTAATAAAATGAATGATATAATAGATAAAAAAACTGATTCCAATTCCTTCTAGACCACCGTAATGATATCCTACTATATTAATTAAAAGCAAAATAGCATTAAACCCTATGGCTGTTTTAATAAAAACTTTCGAGTCTCCTTTTGCAATGATCATATACCCCATAGACCAGGAAACAGCCTTAAAAATCATTCCCAAGATTCCCCAAGTAACCATAGCAACAATAGGGGAAAACTCATTAGAATATAAAATTACAATTATTAATGGAGCAAATGCCAAAAACACTACTATGATAGGTGTAATAAGTAATATAGCAACAATTGCTTGTTCTAATACTGTTTTTCTTAGTTTAATTATATCATTAGCAATTTCAGAAAGCCTAGGAAAATAATCTGTTCCCATAGCATTAAAAATTATACCCACATAAGAATTAAGAATGACAAAACCTGCACTATATAAACCTACGTCTATTAAGCCTAATTCTTCAGTTTCGTTAGACGAACCGATATAAATTCGAATGATATAAGCAACCAATAAGGTGATCATACTACTCAAACTAAGCATGACACCTAGGTTAATCATTCCTTTACCTTCTGAAACAGCTTCTTTTCTTGAAATAGCTACTGGTGCAATATCTAATTTTTGAGAATAATAATAAGTAAAGATAAAACTCATAAAAGTTGCAATTATAATTGCGGGAACGATGGCATCAATTCTAAAAAAATAATACAAAGGAAGAGTAATTAATAAACCAATAAAATTCCCTAAAAGGTTTGCTTTAGCTAGGTATTGAAGCTTTCTTAAACCTTGCAAAATTGCTAATTGACTGCTTGATAATTGCTTAAATAAAAGTGCAATAGATATCCATATAAATGAAATGGTATAATCTTTATTACCAAATGCCATTTCACTTAACCAAGGAGATAATGCGATCATTAAAATAATTCCTATGGTTATTGTCAACCACACCAATTTCTTTAGAATACTAATAGTTTTAGCGACACTTTTCGAATTTGAATTAGTATTCGCTAATGAGATATCTTTAACAGCACTTCGCTCTAAACCTAAATTAGTAAGTCCATTTATTAGCTCCATAGTGGTTAGCAATAAATTTGAAATCCCCATACCAATAGGGCCAATCAATAAGGCTATTACTTTTGAACGCACTAACGAAATAATAATATTAATCACTTGAACTCCTCCAAAAAGAGAGGTCGCGTTTAATACTTTTCGATATGATTGTTGGTTATCGCTCACTACGCTGAGAAAGTTTTTGTATATTAAAATATCTAAATACTAAATAAAACACAACCAGAAGCATGACAATTGATCGAACTAAATGAGCCATAACTACGCCTTCAATACCATAAAAATTGATCAAATAACGTGCTGAAAAATAAAATAAAGCCAAGGATAAAATCTCCGTAAATACGAAGTTTCTAACCATTTTTTTTGCAATAAATTGATGACTCAAAACCAAGGTTGCTAATTTTATAAAATCTGCGGTTAGTTGCCATTTAAATAAGGGGGACATCGCAGTAAAATCTGGGTAAATAAATAAAATGACATAGTCTCTAAAAACATAAACCAATAGCATCCCTATTCCAAATAAAGGAAGTAAGGTTTTATAGATCGTTTTCAATTCTAAAATAAATCCTTTTTTAGTATGGATACTAGCAAATTTAGGAATCACATATAAGGAGAAAATTGACGCTGAAAAAACCATGTAATTTTTGGAAATAAAGGTCATTGCTGTCCATATTCCAGAGTCTGCTTCTGTAATTCTATTACGAATCATAGTTCGAATATCAATTTCAACAAAGCTCAATAAACCGGTAGACACAAAAGACATTAAGGTAAATGCCAGTAGCTCTTTAGCATATGGAATCTTAAAACTCAACTTCGAAAAGCGAACATATTCTTTTAAGGTTTTAAAAAAAATATAACATAAAACCAAAAACTGTAAGATGGGTGTTACTGCAATCGCTATTAAAGCCCCATTTATATTATAATTAAATAAAAAGATTATCAAGAGTACAGCTCCCAATAAATAACTGATTAAATCAATTTTTGCGAAATTTTTATACTTGGATAAACCATGAACCACTCCATTAAAAACTCGGTAAGTTGCAATAAATGGAACAATCACTGCTAACAGTTTAAGTAAGTATTCGAAATTTTCAGTACCAAACAAATAATGGCTTAAAAAAGTCGCATGGTAAAAGAGCATCAAAGAAGTTACCGCAATCCCAATGGTAGTGAACACAAAGGCAGTAGAAAACATTTTTTGCAACTGCTCTTGATCGTTTTTAAATTCGGAGACGTATTTTGTAACCCCGTTGAAAATACCCCCTGTGGAGGTAGCGGTTAATAAAACCGTAAAATTTCGAAGTTGTCCTATTTTAGAAATTCCCTCTTCTCCAACTAATTCTGCAAGAAAACGCTGAATAAAAAGAGAAATTACCAATCGAATACTAATAACAGCCGCATTCAACGAGGTCATCTTCAATAATAAATTTTCTCTTAAAACTTTAGGGATTTTCAAATTAAAAAGAATTTAGGACTTCAATTATTTTTTGAACCTCATCGTTTTTCAGAACAGGGCTTATTGGAATACTTAGAACTTGTCGGTGAATTTTTTCGGTTATAGGAAAATTTAAATTAGAAAAATCCACAAAGGCCTCTTGTTGGTGAGGCGGAATAGGGTAATGAATTAAATAGCCAATTTGGTTTTTTGTCAAATGAGCAATCATTGCTTCTCTATTAGAAATCTGGATTACAAATAAATGAAAAACATGCCCCTTGTTATTAATGACGGTTGGTAGTTTAATCTTTGGATTGCGAATTTCATTGATATACCGTTGTGCTATCTCTTGCCTTCTTTTGTTATCTTCCTTTAGATAAGGTAATTTTACTCTTAAAAAAGCAGCCTGGACCTCATCTAATCTCGAGTTAAAACCGATATAGTCGTTTACATATTTAGAGGAAGATCCGTAATTTCTTAATTTTCGGATAACCTCAGCTAATTCTTGATCGTTGGTAGTAATAGCTCCAGCATCTCCCAATGCTCCTAGATTTTTAGTTGGATAAAAACTAAATCCTGCGGCATCTCCCAGATTACCAGCTAAATGTCCTGTATTTGCTATTGCGCCGTGGGCCTGTGCGGCATCTTCAATTACTAACAAATTATGATCAACGGCAATTTTTTTAATCGCCTCCATTGGAGCTAATTGTCCATACAGATGTACCGGAAGAATTGCCTTGGTTTTATTACTAATTGAACGCGATATAGCTTCTAAATTAAAATTAAACGTAGTAGCTTCAGACTCCACCAAGATTGGCTTTAGACCCGCTTGCTTTATCGAAAGAATGGTAGCTATATAGGTGTTTGATGCAACCAAAACCTCATCCTTATTTTTTAATTTTCCAAGGGTTTTGTAGCCCTCGAGAATCAATCGGAGTGCCTCTAAGCCGTTTCCAACACCTATGCAGTATTTCGTTCCACAAAAAGCAGCAAATTCTTTTTCGAATGATTTGACATTGGATCCTAAAACATAGTATCCAGTAGCTAAAAAATCAGTGAATTTGTGTTTAAATTCCTCTTCGAATCGATGATTCATTTTATGTAAATTTAAAAAAGGAATCATGTGGTTTTAAATTCAAGTGTTTGATAAATTTCTGTATTAATTTCGTAATTGTTAAAAACATGAGGACGTGCCCCACAACTTTCTTTCCAGAACAGTAAACCCTCATTAAGTAATTCTCCATTTTCTTCACTGGAGGTATTAAAACTGAAATAGTTTCTATTTTCTTTGAATTCTTGGATGATAAAGTCGTACAATAAATCCAAGCTTCCCAACTCATTTTTGTTGGCTTTTGCTGAAACGTACTGTGGATGTACTACTTGATCTGTTAAAAAAACAGTAGTTCCAGCTACAATTGTGTCGTCTTGATAAACATTTACTTGACGAATACGATTTGGGAATTTACTGGCTAAGTAGTTAATCTCCTTTAGCGAGTGAACGGGAGCTGTATTGTATTTTGATGAAAGATTGGGAATTAGTACTTCATTCCAAAACAATTCAAAATTATCATCGGTCTTGATCACTAATTTTTTTCGTTTGGCTTTATTAATACCCTCTCTTCTATTTTTTTGAAAAGGTAGCTGATTATAATAATCAATTAACATCACTACATCACGTTTTATTAGTTTAGCTGCTGTCTTAAAAAATAAATATTCAAGTTCGTCCGAAGGAAGTTTGTTATAAAAGGGAGGTATTAATCGTACCTCTAGTTTTAGGATTCCGTTTTCGAAGAGAAATTTTATTATTTCTTTAAACGCTTCAAAAGTTTGTTTTAGTTTGGCTGAGTTATTGAGGAGGAGCCCACCATAGGTAAGTCCCTGATGTGAGTATATCACCTCGTTTTTTTTATTTGCCGGAAGCAATGCATATAATTTTTCATTTTTATAGATCATCAATGAAAAATCTTCAAAACGATCTTGATGATAGTCCATAAAATCTCTTTGAAATAAAAAAGTAGCATTTTTAGCAGTGGCTATAAAACGATCCCATTCTATTTTATCTTCAGCAGTATATCTAGATACTTTATACACAAAAAAAGTGTTTGTTTATAATCATTATTGAACTGTAAATCTACTTATAATTTTTATTTTAGTAAACTTTCGCCTACCACATAAGTAAGTACAACAAAAAAACAGCTAGAATATTATAAAAAAAGGGATTTAATTAATAAATCCCTTTTTTTAAATGTTATAGTTTATTTCTTTTCCGATCAACTTCTTTGAGATAGATTTTTCTCAATCTTAAATGACTTGGAGTGACCTCTACATACTCATCTTTTTGAATATATTCTAGCGCCTCCTCTAGTGAAAATTTTATCGCAGGGACAATCCTGGCTTTATCATCGGCACCAGACGAACGCACATTGCTTAATTTTTTAGTTTTGGTAATATTTACCACCATATCATCTTGACGGGTATTCTCACCTATAACTTGTCCTTCATAGATATCTTCTCCTGGATCCACAAAGAATTTTCCTCGATCTTGTAACTTATCTATTGAATACGGAATTGCTTTTCCGTTTTCCATAGAAACCAAACTTCCATTTAATCGTTCAGGAATTCCCCCTTTTAAAGGCTGATATTCGAAAAAACGGTGCGTCATAATCGCTTCACCGGCTGTAGCTGTTAATAATTGATTACGTAAACCTATAATTCCTCGAGAAGGGATTATAAATTTGCAAATCATTCGCTCTCCTTTTGCCTCCATGCTTTGCATTTCACCTTTACGAATCGTAACCATGTCAATAGCTCTTCCACTTACATTCTCTGGTAAATCTATAGTTAACTCCTCTACTGGTTCACATTTTTTTCCATCAATTTCCTTGATAATAACTTGTGGCTGACCAATTTGTAATTCATAGCCTTCTCTACGCATGGTTTCGATTAATACGGATAAGTGCAATACACCACGGCCAAATACCATAAACTTATCGGCACTTCCTGTTTGCTCGACTCTTAAGGCTAAATTCTTTTCTAATTCTTTTTCTAAACGTTCTTTAATATGTCTAGAGGTTACAAATTTCCCATCTTTTCCAAAGAAAGGAGAGTCGTTAATTGTGAACAACATACTCATGGTAGGTTCATCAATTGCTATGGTAGCTAGGCTCTCTGGGTTTTCAATATCACAAACAGAATCGCCTATTTCAAAACCTTCTAAGCCTACCAAAGCACAAATATCTCCGGCTTTTACTTCGGCAACTTTTTTTCTTCCTAAACCTTCAAAAGTGTGCAGTTCTTTAATTTTAGTTTTTACAATACTCTCATCACGTTTCACCAGAGAGATTTGCATATTTTCTTTTAAAGTACCTCGGTGTAATCTTCCAATTGCAATTCTTCCGGTAAAAGAGGAGTAGTCTAAAGAGGTGATTAACATTTGTACATTTCCTTCCTCAGCTTCAAAAGAAGGAATATGCTCCAATACCATTTCTAATAAAGGTTCAATGGTATCGGTTTGATTTTGCCAATCGTCACTCATCCAATTGTGTTTTGCGGAACCGTATACGGTTGGGAAATCCAACTGCCACTCTTCCGCTCCTAATTCAAACATTAAATCGAATACCGCCTCATGCACCTCATCTGGAGTACAATTTTCTTTATCTACTTTATTAACCACTACGCAAGGTTTTAAACCTAAATCGATTGCTTTTTGTAATACAAATCGTGTCTGTGGCATCGGTCCCTCAAAAGCATCTACTAATAATAGTACGCCATCTGCCATATTTAATACACGTTCTACTTCTCCACCAAAATCGGCGTGACCTGGGGTGTCAATAATATTTATTTTGGTGTCCTTGTATACTACAGAAACATTTTTAGAAGTAATGGTAATTCCTCGTTCCCGCTCCAAATCATTATTGTCTAAAATAAGTTCTCCCTTATTTTCATTTTCACGAAACAAACTACAGTGGTGCATAATTTTATCTACCAAGGTGGTTTTACCGTGATCTACGTGCGCAATAATGGCGATGTTTTTGATTTTCATACGACTATCTTTTTAAGAGGGTGCAAAAATAGTGTTTCTTATTCGATTATAACACAATATGCGGAATGATTATTTTAAACCATTATTATCCTATCTTTGTAGCTCTAATAACAATATATGAATCTCGATTTAATTCCAAAATTAAAACATACCCGTAGTAACAACTTCTTTTTATTGGCTGGACCTTGTGCTATTGAAGGTGAGGAAATGGCGATGCAAATCGCCGAAAAAATAATGACCGTTACCGATGCTCTTGAAATCCCTTTTATCTTCAAAGGCAGTTTTAAAAAAGCAAATCGAAGTCGAATTGATAGTTTTACGGGAATTGGTGATGAAAAAGCATTAGAAATATTAAAAAAAGTATCAGAAAAATTTAATATCCCTACCGTTACTGATATCCATGAAGTTAGTGATGCTCAATTGGCAGCACCCTATGTAGATGTATTACAAATTCCTGCTTTTTTAGTAAGACAAACAGACTTGGTGGTAGCTGCCGCTAAAACAGGTAAGGTGGTCAATCTAAAAAAAGGGCAGTTTATGAGTCCTGAAAGTATGCAACATGCGGTACAAAAAGTACTGGATTGTGGTAACCAACAAGTAACTATTACTGATCGCGGTACCATGTTTGGTTATCAAGATATGCTGGTGGATTATCGCGGAATTCCTACGATGCAACAATTTGCGCCTACGATCTTAGACATCACTCACAGCTTACAACAACCCAACCAAACAAGTGGCGTCACTGGCGGAAGACCCGATATGATAGGTACCTTAGCTAGAGCTGGAGTTGCAGTTGGGGTCGACGGTTTATTTTTAGAAACTCATTTTGATCCTGCCAACGCAAAAAGTGATGGGGCTAATATGCTAGATATAAAATATTTAGAGAAGTTACTCAAGGATCTTGTTGCCATCCGAAAAACGATTACAAAGCTCTAGTTAATCGTTACCAAACAAGTTTTGATTTAAAAAGAGTAGGAAGCAAAAAAGGTTGTTTTTACACAACCCTTTTTTTAAATAATCGCTTTCATTAACTCCCCAATTAATTAAGCAATATAAAGATACTACTATTTCTGAAAAATCCTAAAAAATTCAGTGTTTTTTATTACAATGATTGCTGACCATCAACATACTCCTGTAAATAAGAAAATCGATCGGTAAGTGTTCCTTCAGCGGTCGTTATTTTTGCTCTATGGAGAATTCCGTCTTTATCATCATTAAAAAAAGCGGGTAGTACTTGGTTAAAAAACATTGTTCCAAAACCTTCGCTAGCATCTTTTGGTAATTCGCATGGAAGATTATCTACCGCCATAACAGTAATGCTATTTTTGGTTTTAAAAGCCACTTCTTTTTCACACTGGGGATCGTAGGCATAAAAAGGATCTGCAATGGTGGAAGCTCTAAGTGTACTGGCAACGGGGCCGTCAATATCGCAGGAAATATCACCTATTAAATTTATTTTAAAATCTGGATGTTTGGCATCTTCTCTTGTAAATAAGTAAGGAGCGTTATCGCCATAAAAATGACCCGCAATAAACATATCGGTCACTTTTGCAAAACGCATAAAATTACTCTCATGACCAGTTGGATCCTTAAAAAATTTATTTTTATTAAATACACTTCCGTCGCTAGGTCGATTGTAATCTTGAACATCTATTTGACAAAAAACCACTTCGTTAAATTTTTCGTTTAGATAGTCGGAGACGGATACTTCCTTTATTTTTAAATAGTCCAAAATTTCTTTAGCACCTTGGGCTACTTTTCCAGTCCCGGTCAATACTATTTTAATTGTTGGTAATTTAATGTTATCGAGTTCAAGTTTCATGCTAGCTAAGTCTACTAAATTTTCAACTTTTGGTAAGTTAAATAAATCATCCTGAAAACCGAGCGCTCTGAAAGTGTTATAAGCTCCCACTAAACCCGCATACCTTCCAAAACCAATAAGACGGGCACCATTTTCTTTGACGATGGTTTCGTGATCGTAAAGCTCTATTTTATTTTTTAATATTGCTTGTAAAAGTGCTCTGTTGTAGGGTTGTTGTTTGATGGTGTGGCTAAAGAAAAAATATTTTTTATGAGGAATCAACGCCGGTATCGGAACCTCTTTAACTCCCAACATAACATCACAATTACGGAGATCGTTAGCGAGCTCTATACCTTCTTTTTCATATAAATCATCGTCAAATACCCGTACCTCACTTTTCTCCACTACCATAGTTGCATCTGGAAAGGTTTCTAAAAGTTTTCGGCATTTTTTTGGAGAAAAAACAACCCTTCTATCCGGAGGGGATTTTCGTTCTTTTATCAGGGCAAATTTTATAGGCATTAAATCTAGATTTTGAATTTTTAATTAAGGTCCTCAAAGATACAAGTATTATTATATCTTTGTCTTCCTTTTACAAAATGGATTTTTGTAACTGTTCATTGAAATTCAACCTTTGTTATTAAACAAATTATGGGGCCGACTGGTTTTGACAGCGGGTCTAATGGTAAGGTAAGCATGTCGAGCGCTGGGATATAGCTCGTAAATATCATATTTCACAATTTAAACGGCGAGAATAACTACGCCCTAGCTGCATAATCCGAATTATAGTAGGATAATGCCTCGGCCCGCAAGGCGGGCAAGCAGGAAGTCTCTCGAGCGC
>Ga0206123_10000397_pt1 | contig 43339 bp, 44 predicted proteins | sample Helgoland_Spring_2_FD_160086 | JGI IMG/M metagenome (GOLD analysis project Ga0206123, IMG submission 160086) | Pelagic subsurface seawater microbial communities from Kabeltonne, Helgoland, North Sea - Helgoland_Spring_Bloom_20160316_1 | ecosystem: Environmental > Aquatic > Marine > Epipelagic ...
CAGACGGCATGCCGAAAAAAAAAACGGGCAATTTACTTTTCCCACTCGAGGGCACCGCTTTTTAATTCGTAAATTAAGCCCGCAACAAGCACGAATGTGAAGAAAAGCATTGGCCCTAAGATTGGAATCCCTGCCGCCACAAAATCACGGTGCGTTAATACCCAAGGGATTAGGAAAACTACATCAATATCAAATAGGATAAAAAGCATAGCCGTAACATAAAACTTTACAGAATAACGAGTTTCTCCCTTTGTATCAGCAGCTAATCCACATTCATAGGGAGAATCCTTGATTTTACTCCGAGTAGCACGCTGACCGAAGATATGACTAGCAACAAGTATTCCTACACCGATGCTGAGAGCAATGAATATTTGTATTAAAACGGGTAAATAATCGCTTAATGTCACGCCGCAATTTTTACTGGAATGTAAGTGCTGGGCAAGATTATTCGTTTTATTGAATACATTCCTTGCATTCTGAATGCTTGCCTTTCCTACCAATAATACCTTTAAAAGGTGTATGAATTTAAATTACCGTTCTCTTAAGGATAAAAAAAATAAAATGAAAAAAAAGGCTTTTACCTTAGTTGAGATTTTAATTGTACTTGCTCTGATTGGAATAATTGCAGGTTTATCCATGAGTAATATAGGTAGTATCTTTGGTGGTTCTAAAGTGAAAGCCGCTCAGCAGTGGGTAAATAGTACAGGAGAGGCTTATGTCACGAGTTATCTCACCTTGGTTGGGGAGTACCCAAATAGTTTAAGCGATTTACGAACTCCTCCAAGCGGTATCCCTCCCTTTGTCAAACGGGCATCTGACTTAAATGATCCCTGGAAGAACCCATACCAATACCGTTATCCTGGTACAAATAACCCAAGCAGCTTTGATTTATTTACATCTGCTCCTGATGGAAAAGTAATTGGTAATTGGGATACCGGAAATTGAGTTGACTTCGCTGAAGCGGGTAAAATCCATTCAAGCTTTTAGCTTGATCGAGATATTGCTCGTTCTTGCTTTACTTTCGGTTCTTGCCGGAGTAGTTGCTGGAAACTTAGGAGCTTTTATTAAGGGAGCGAACTATGAACCCCCCCAACGTGTTTTAAAGAAAGCAGTTTTGGATGCTGTTTATTTCAGCAGTGAACGTAAGCGAGCAACTTTTCTTAGCTATGATGAAGAAAATGCTACCTTCTTGGTAAGCGATTCGATGGGTGGAACTTTGGCAGAGCACCGAGTGTATCAGGACTTAGGTGACGAAATTAAACAAGATGGGGCTAATATTCCCAAAGTGTCCTTTCTAGCAGTTGGGCCACTTTCTGGCGTTGATGGAGATGACTCCAAATATGATGAGGACGAGTTGTTACTTCAACGCATACCATTCCACTCTGGTAGCAGTATTCCATTTCAGGCAACTTTGGAATTTGGAGGTCAAGAAACTGAAATGTATTTTGATCCATTTTCGGGCTATGTTCTAAAAGGTGAGGAATGAAATGTTTTCGGGTTAAAATACATTCTTCGACCCAAGGCTTTATGCTCATTGAGGTCTTGGTGGCTTTGGCATTATTTGGAATGGCTTCCGTTTTTTTAGTGGATGGAATTTCTGTGGCATCTCGTACAATGAGACTAATGAAGGATACCAGGGAAATGGAACAAGATCTTCTTTGGGCAAGGAGTCAGATCTTCAAAGAACATCGATACGAAGAGCTTGAAGATGGAGGAGAGATCGAAGCCTTGACCATTGGTGAGATTCTTTGGGAAACTGAAATTGAAATGACCAATGTACTGGATCTGTACAGGGTTAAATTATCCCTAGAATACGACGGGAATGATGAGCTGGGCATAGATTCTGGTACTAGGGTTTCGACGATGTTGATTCTTCGTCCTGGTTGGGCAAATGGGTCAGATTTTTCCACTGAACGCACCCGATTGCTTGAGGATAAAAAGGATAAGATTCGAAATATGAGAGAGGAGAGGCAAAGGAAGTGAGGAAAAGTGGATTTTCGATGATCGAGCTTTTGTTAGCTATGGCTATTGGTGGAATGCTTTTGCTTGCCGCGGTCTCCTTGCTCGTAACCGTTTCACAAGCATGGGCAAATCGGCCTGCAACTCGAGATGCATTTGATGCCCATGTTAACGGTGTGGCTAACTTCTTACATGCAACATTGGAGGAAGCTAGTTTACCCACTGCAAGGGGTAAGAATGATGCGATTGTAGACCTCCAACGTCCCGTAGGTTTTTCAGATTCAGATGAGCCTCTTATTCACTTTTATCTTCGGGAAGCTCCTCCCTTGTTTGTTTGGCCAAAAGGTGTTGCAACCCGAGTGCATACCTATCTTCAAATTGATGAAGGAGAGGGCTTATCTTTCCTGTGGTTTTCTGAATTGCAGGAATTGGAGAAAAACGAGAAAGGGAAACTTGAGCCAGAAGATGAAAGTGATCTGATGAAGACGCCAATTAGTAAATTCTGCAGTGAAGTTTTCTACTGTTACTATGGAGATGAGGACGATAAAGAGGGCGATAGTAAGGAATGGGATATCAAGGATGAGTTGGAAGAAAATATTCAAACTGGGAAATACCGAATTCCTGCCTTTATAAAATTAGTTTTTAGGTGGCCGGAAGAAGATCTAGAGCGTACGATTACCTTGGCTGTCGAATCTATTTCACCCAATGGGTTGCAGGAGGATCCTTTTTGAAAAGAAAAAACAATAAGCAAACGGGGTCTATTTTGATTTTTGTGCTTGTGTTGATTGTCCTGCTTTCCGTGATTGCGACCAGACTTATGCAGGAGACAATTCAAGAGATGCGTTATGTGAGCCAGCAGCATTTTCGAGATAATCTCAGGACACATGCCTATTCCGTTTTAGACCTAAGTATTGGTGTACTTAATGAATTCAGGATGATCGAAAGAAACTTGCATGCTCCCTCTCAAGGTTGGGGTGACCCCCTTGGATACGCGGATATCGAGCCATTAGAGAGCAATGTGAAGTGGAATGTTAGGATCATTGATGAGTCAGGCAAAGTACCCTTCTCATCTGCCCGCGAAAAAGACATGGTCTACCTGTTTGCGACTATGGTTTCTGATGACTCTCTTGTAGATGAAGATGATGGCCAGCCTTTTTATGACGCCTTAATGGACTGGCAGGATGCGGATGATAATGATCGTGATGAAGGTGCAGAGGATGACTACTATGAGGATTTATCTCCTCCTTACTTTACTCCTGGCCAGAAAATTGAGAATTTTGAAGAATTTAGAATGATTAAGGGCTTTGCATATGATTTTGATGACCCTGAAAACTCCGGTATTTTTTATGGAGAAGATGGACGGGAAAATCAAAATTTTAAAAACTTTCGGAATTCCTTTTCTTTTTTTCACGACGGTTCGATTAACATCAATGGTGCTCCAGAATTTTTACTTCGCTTCTTATGTGGAGAGAATGAAGGGCTCTACGAAGATTTAAAAGCCGGTCCCAGTTCTTACTCGAAAGAATCTAGTTTTTTTACATCTATGAACGATCCGGTACTTTCCCGAGTTTCTAAAAAAAGTGGGATAAGGTTGGGGACGAATGCAAGTATGTTTCGCTTGGTCATTACAGTGTCCAAGGGGAAGGCGAACTTTAAACTGCACGCAGTTGTCGGGGTTGATGGAGTAGGAAATCGATCAACACCTACTAAAAGGAAGAAAAAAATTAAGCCAAGAAGTCAGCAGAATCAAAAAATTAAATACCCTTTTCGGGTTCTTTCCTTGAGGGAAAACGAGAATTTGATCGACTGAAACCCTGAATTTAAATAAAAATTAATGCTGAATGGAGGAAAATCCTGACAATGGCACCAGCCTACATTTCGGAGAATTACGCGAAATATCCCTTCTGATTCCAGGGGAGCACTTTTTTTGCGAAAATATCCCTTTACCCGACGGTACAAATGATAAAGATTTGGAAGTTCTTGCCACGCTTGCTTTAGAAGACGAATCTTTTTCTCCTTATCCGATCGAACAACTTGCATGGGGTTTCTTCGGCTCGGTCGAATATAGCCATATGATTGTATTTGCCACCCCTTTTACAAAGTTACGAAGTCTAGGTTGGCAGAATTTAGAGTACTTTCGCAGAGTCTTCCCTTCATTTGTATCACTCCTGGGTGTAAAGTTTGATAAGCCGACCATTAGATTTTTATTATCGGAAGAAACATTGTCGGCTGCCGCTTATGAGGCAGGATGCATTGCTCCTCTGAACATCTTCTCCTTACCAACGGATAAAGAAGACCCAGAGTCCATTCAAGATGTTCGTGCAAAACTTCTCTCCTTGCTCGATTTAGAACAATTTGAATTAGAGCCAGATATCTTGGTTCTCGATGAGTTTTCCCGGACCAAGGACGGTTTTTTTAAGTTTGAACATACTTGGTTGGATGGGAATGACCCATCTTTAGAACTTCAGCAAGATGTTATGCTTGAGGCAGACGAACTTTGGAAAGTAGACCTTCGTCCTCCTTTATTCAAAGGATCGGAGCAAAAAAGAAGAAGGCTTTCCCGGATAAAATGGAATGCCATGATAAGCTGGACTGTCGGTATGGCCGCGATTTTACTTATGCTTGCCGGAGTGAACTACCTTCGAGTTGTTTCTACAGGTAAAGCTTTAGAGTCCCAACAAATGTTTTCTGAAGTGCCAAAGGTCCGGGAAGACCAAAAACTTCTAGAAAAACTGAGACAAAATAAGCTAGGGGGAATTGATGTTTTTGGTGCACTCGGTCGATTGGGAGCCCATCGAGGGATTGGTTCTGATGGTCCTGATCTTTGGTTTTCAGAGGCTCATTTTGAAAGCCGAAATGAGGTCAAGCTCGAAGGGCAGGGTAAAAACGTTGAAGCAATTAATAATTTCATCGAGCAATTGGAGCTAAAGAATGTTGCATTTATCAATAAAAACAGATCTGGAGATGAGATTAGAGAAATTGAAAGCGATGGGGGTAAGACTACTTTTAAAATCGAGTTCAAACTGATGGAGGAAAAGCAAGTCGAGGTAAGCGATGAGGCTGCATCCAATGAGGTGGGGCAGAAAGAAGGATGAAGTCTTTAGAAAAATTATTTTTTCGCCTTTCTGACCGAGAGCAAAACTTATTAGTTATTACTCTGTGGCTCCTTTTAGTTGTTGTTTTTTATAAGATGGTATTTCAAGAAGGTATTCGAGAATACTCCACCCTAGAGGATGCGGAACATAACATTACCGTGTATAGTGAATTTATAAAATTAAAACCATCCATCCGAATGGCACTAGAGCAACAAAAGCTAGAGCAGAAAAATAAAAGCTATGACAAAAAGAATTTAAGCAACCGTGCATCCACGCTTGCCGATATGGTATTCCCCCAACGAGATTATCGGGAGTTGGACACGATCGAGCGAGAGCGCTATGCTCAACATCGTGTTAAAATTACCTTTGAAAGAGCAAGCTACCCGCAAGTTGAGGAGTATGCCAGTTTGATTCGCCAAGAAAGGCCTTACATGTTTTTGAGCGAAGTTAAGATTGAACCCAATTATCCGCCCAAGTCTAGACCCTACGATCCAACTACTTACGATGCTGTCTTCGAGGTTAGCTCTGTTGAATTTATCAACCAATGAAATTACCACACTTTATTTTTCTTTCTCTAAGCATTTTGCTTAGCAGTCTTTTTTCCCAAGTTCCTGTAGGTGATGAGGATTCTCCTCCCCTTGTAATTCCCGCTGTTGACCCTTCGGACGACACCGAGTTTCCTTTTGGTGCCTTAACTGACCCTGATGAGCTATCCACGATTTCAGGTTTGGATGATCCGATGGAGCGCTTACGCCTTCGAGATCATGATACCAACATGATTTTAGATATGATCCAAATGATTACCGATCGTTATATCCTACGCCCGCAAAATTTACCGGCGGTAAAGATTACTTTTGATAGCATGAATGTCCTTACCAAGCGTGAAACCTTGCGGGCACTTGAAAGTCTTCTTGCCATGAATGGAATAGGTATTACCAAAATGGACGATTTGTTTTTTAAAGCGGTTCCAGCTTCAGGCATTAATGTTCATGTACCCATTTGGTTGGATGGACCAGCATCGGGTTTGAGACCGAGTCAGCGGATTTATGTAAAAATGTTTCACCTTGAATATGCACCTGCCTTAGAAGTCCGCGACCAACTCAATCCATTTGCTACACCCAATGTTGGCTCTTTACTTGTTTTCGAAAAAGCAAATAGCATCTTGATCACCGATTCTTTATTGAATTTGCAAAGGATGGAGAAACTCCTTCTTTCGATTGATAAGCCGATCAGTAAGGAGGATATTGGCATGGAATGGATTGTCTGGCCAGTCAAGCACGCAGGTGCGCGTGAGCTGGAAAGTAAACTGAAAGCAATGATTGAAGGGAGTTTTAAACCTTTTCTGGGTGGCACCACCAAAGTAGATTCAGACGACAGGACAGGGAAACTCATCATTGTTACACGACGAGAGAATAAGGAGACCTTGACCTTTATTTTGGAGACTTATGACTCTCCAATAAAGATGAAAACGACAAGTAAGCTATTCAAACTTCAGCATGCTGAGTCCAAAGATATACAATCGATTTTGGACGAAGTGATTAAGAACCAACAACGTATTAAGCAGCAGATACAAGGTAACCAGTCCAATGCCAGGGCTTCATCGAGCAAAAAGCCTCCATCACCCGCAGGTTCAAACACCCCAGCGCAAACTGCATCTGATTCAGGAGGGTCGGATGGTGCCCATGAGTTTAGTGATTTTATAACCATCTCATCTGATGAAAGAAGTAATGCTATTTTAGTTTATGGTACCAAGGAAGATATCATTGAAATAGGGCGTATGATTGACTCTCTTGACGAACCATTACCTCTTGCCCGCATCGATACCATTTTTGTAATGGTTGATTTAACGGAGCAAAATCAGCGCGGTATTGATTCTCTTTTTGGAGGATTGGAATGGTCCAAATATGCTCGAGGTCCGAGAGCAGATGGATTATTTGGTGAACCAGTTTCAGCCGAGAAAAAAGGTGATAGTTCATTGACTAGCTCGGGAGATGTTACGGTTACTCAAGTTCAGAATGAAACTTTACAGGGAGTCCTCGGAGTTCCTGGCTTAAATACATCGATTCCTTTCCAGATGCAGGATTGGGAACTCACGGGGATTCGTTGGGAGCAAATCTTTGCTTTGTCCTCCGAGAGAAATGATGTCCGTATATTCTCTACTCCATCGCTTATGGTGTCTCATAATGCGCCCGAGGTTCATATTCTGATTGAAGATGAAAGAAATATTGTTGTTCCCACTTACTATGGAAATGTATCCACCACGGAAGGCTCAAATACAGGCCAGCGTGATCAAATCACTGCTAAGACTGAGTTACAGATAAAAAAGCCAAAAATTGGCCTGCCCCAGATGGATGAGAATGGAACGCTTATCTCTCACGGATCAATTTTTATGGAGGTTGAGGTGAAAGCCGAAAAATTTGACGAAACCCAAAGCAATACTTATCAGGGGCAATCTTTACCAGGTAAAAAAGTACGCGAAGCGAAGTCCATGGTAACGATTCGAGATGGAGAGATTATCGTCCTTGGCGGTCTTCAAGAAGTGCAAGTTGATTCTACTGAATCCAAATATAATTTACTCAGTGATATTCCTTATTTTGGGGAAAAATTCTTTCGGCCTAAGACAGTAAAGTATACCCCAACTGAATTATTGATTTTTCTGAAACCTACAATCATCACACCAAATTATAACGAGACTGCAGCTAATGTAGAATCCATCGATAGTAGAATTGAGGGAACTTATGCTCCTAAATTTGTTTCTCCATCTGGAAAGATCTTAGGCATGCCTGATATTGATGGAAAGATACAACCAAACCACAACCCCATGGACAGCCCGGCGAGTGTTCCAACCCTATCAAGATGAGTAGGCATTCTTGGTGTAGGTGTTTTTTTGCCTCAGTTTTCTGTTGTGTTCCGTATATCTACAGCTTGGGTGCACAGGCCAATCCGTTCCTGCGTCCTGGGGATTTGGGTAGAAAGCCGCCCCCCACCGTAAGGCCGGCACCTCCGCCCCCAGCTCCAAAACCCATTAATTCAAATTTGGAATTGAGAGGTTTTTTTAAATTTCAGGAAATCTGGCATTTTGCTATATTTGACAAAGTTAAAAATAGAGGTTTTTGGTTAAAAAAAGGAGAAAGTTTTGATGATGGGAAAGTACAAATTGAAAGTTTTAATCTTGATACTGAATCTATTAAAATGAAGGGAGGGCAAAGCCTAACGCTTAAGTCATCTCAGCATCGAGTGATGCCAGTTCCCAGTGCCCAACCTGTTAAAAAGAAAACCCCTTCCATCCCTGCTAAATCTCCCATCCGACTTCCGAAAGCAGGTTTGCCTCGCGTAAAAATTCCAGCTCGCTCCCCAACTGGTACTCCTCGCCCTTGAATTTTGAGTAAGCTATGAAGGAAGAAGAGAAGCTAGATGCAGAGGATTCAGAAACCACCAATGATTCTGTCCCAGAGCTTTCTATAGATTCCCAGGATCATATGACCTGGTGGCCTGAGTTATCTGATTTAGACCGGCTCAATGTACTTGGTGCTCATAGAGAGGATCGAGCCCGCCTATTAGCTTCTAAAGATTCAAGGTCAGTAGAAGTGACTATGAAAGAAATTGCCCGAAAGTCAGGTTATTCTTTTGTGGAGGAGTTTAACTTATCCAAAAACCCTACGAAACTTCTGCCTCTAAGGCTAATTCACTCCTTTTCTTGTTTGCCGGTTGTGCCTGCGATTGAAGGGTCCAAAGAAAAACCTAAGGTTTTGTGTGTGGATGATGAAAAAGCTATTCTTCAGGGTTTCAAACTTCACTTGAGGAACGATTTTGAAGTACATGTGGCTTCGTGCGGAGATGAGGGGATAGAAATATTTAAAAAAGAAGGTGATTTCTCCATAGTTTTATCGGATATGAGAATGCCTGGGATGAGTGGTTCAAGTATGTTAACTGAAATTAGAAAGATAGACCCTCAGATTGTAAGTGTTTTAATTACTGGTCATTCAGATTTTGAGATTGCCAAAGATGCGATTAATTCAGGAAACGTTTTTAAAATTTTAACCAAGCCCTGCCCAGCTGAAAAATTAATTGAAGTGCTGAAAGATGGCGTGAAGCAATTTGACCAAAATGTTGGTAACAAGCTTCTATTGAAACCTGATGGTGGCAATATACACCTTTTAACATTATGGCCGCCAACTGAAAGAATGAGCCGTTGGGTATTTGCGGTATCTGGCCGTAAACCTATCTGGTTTCTGGGGCTTCCTGAGAAGGTAACCAGTGCAATTACTGAAAACTTTGGTATCGGAGCTGATAGCCTAGATGATTCTGATCTGGATATTGACGGGGAGGAAGAACAGCAGGACGATTTAGAGGATCAAAATGCCGCTATTATTCGTTTTGTAAACGAGGTCATTCAAAAAGCGATAGTAGATCGGGCTACTGATATTCACTTTGAACCTCACAAAGAAACCCTACAGATTAGATATAGAATTGATGGGCAACTGGTACCTGTACGGGTTCCAGATAATCTTCGAAGTTTTCAAGATGCGATCATTTCCCGGATAAAAATAATGGGGGGGATTAATATATCTGAAAAGAGAAGGCCTCAAGGTGGGCGGATTACCTTTAACCATGGTCAAAGTGATCTTGATATCCGGGTCTCCACCTTGCCCACATTGTATGGAGAAAGTATCAGCCTGCGCCTGCTCAATGAAAAGTCTCAACCCCTCTCCATGCAGGAACTCGGGCTTCTTGGGCAGGATGAAAAAAACATTGTCAATGTCTTAGAAAAACCACACGGCATTGTGTTGGTTACCGGACCCACAGGTTCAGGTAAATCGACTTCATTAACCGCATTCATTCGAAGGATTCATAAGCCGGAAAGAAGGATAATGACAGTTGAAGATCCAGTGGAATATGAAGTTGCTGGAATTAACCAAACGCAGGTTAATGCAGAGATAGGATTTACTTTTGCGAGTGCACTTAGAGAGATTTTGCGACAAGACCCCGATGTTATCATGGTCGGAGAAATTAGGGACCGAGAAACGGCAGATATTGCCATTCGAGCATCCCTAACTGGCCACCTTGTTTTAAGTACTCTTCATACCAATGATGCACCAGGTGCGATTACTCGATTAGTTGATATGGAAATCGAGCCTTTCTTGATTGCATCCTCCGTGGAGATGGTCATTGCCCAGCGGTTAGTTCGTAGGCTTTGCCCAAAATGTGCAACGCCAGCCAAAATGAAGGATTCTGAGCTACTTGCTTCTCTTGCTTTATTAGGGGTTGATGCAGAGGAAAGTAAAGATGGTAAATCAGTGCTTAATGCGGTTGGTTGTCCAAATTGCCAAAACTTAGGCTACCGCGGCCGTGTTGGTATTTTTGAATTGATGAAAATGAGTGACGCCATTCACAGTATGGTGATTAAAAATGCTTCAGCTCCTGACATAAGAGAAATTGCATTGGAGGAAGGAATGAGCACACTACAGGAGACTGGTTGGGCCCAGATTAAGCGGGGATTCACCACTTTTGAGGAAGTCATCCGCTATTCGGATGGTATGATGGAAGAAGATGGTGAAATCACTGAGATTGATGCACCTGAAGGGTCTTTACCTCCTGTAACAGAATTTAAGAATTAGTTGCCATGCCAGAATTTAATTACTTGGCAGTTAATTCAAAAGGGAAAACTATCCAAGGGAATTTAGAGGCGGATAATCTCAAGGATGCCCGAAGTACTCTCCGTGAAGAAGGGTTAACCCCATTGAAACTCCAAGTTTCTGACCTTGCTGTTGCAAGTAGCAAGGTCTCCAAAAAAAGTAATGCTAAGCAGAGCAAAGAAACAAAACCTTCCTTAGTTAAGTCCTTCAGTAAGGGAAGTTCTAAGGGAGAGAAAGTGGGGTTGGAATTTCTAAAGAGATTGGTTGAGCTTCACGCAAGTGGCATGCCAGTCGCAGATGCAGTCAAACTTCTCAATCATCGATTATCTGACCCAGTGCAAAAAGAGATTGCTGGATTTCTATGGAAAGAATTAGCGGAAGGGCGGACCTTGTCTCGGGCAATGAGGCAATTACCCCAGTTTTTCAGTGAATCTTCTTCTTTTGTTATTGAAGCAGGTGAGGCAACCGGAAATGTGTCTCCCATCCTTAAGAAAATTATCTCCTATCTGGAAGAAAAAAGGGAAATTCGTTCCAAAGTTACCAGTAGTATGAGCTATCCTATCTTTGTTTGCTTAATGGCTTTTGGTGTTGTTTTGTTCTTTCTATTCTTTCTTCTCGAAAAAATTGAAGATATGCTCGATTCCCTCGGTGGTGAACTTAATTTAATGTCCAAGATATTAATAAATGGATCGGAGGCACTTTTAACAATTGGACCTTTTGTGGTTGTGGTTTTAATCATTATCTTCGGTCTTCTTATGCAATGGAAGAAGACCGAGAAAGGTGGAGTTTCCCTGGATCGTTCTTTATTGAAGACTCCCATGTTCGGTAAAATATTGTATATGTCTGAACTTTTTCAGTTATCCAACCTCTTGTCTGCTTTGATGTGGAGTGGGATTGGGTTAACTGAGAATTTGAGACTTTGTGAACGGACTATTAAAAATAAACATATGCGCCTTCAGTTCCGCTCGGCCCGGGCATTAGTTAATGAAGGTAAATCCTTGCCTGATGCCTTGCGTAAGTTTAAGTTTATGCCACTTATGCAGCTTGATATCATTGAGGTAGGGGAGAAGACTGGAAATTTAGGAAACAGTATGGAGGATGCAAGCAAAGCGTTTAGGGAAGACCTTACCAAAAGGATCAAATCTATGACGACCCTTGTATCAGGTGCAGCGTTAGGGTTTGCCTTCTCGTTGGTTGCATTGGTAGCAATATCAATAGTCACAAGTATTTTTCAGGTTAGCAAAACTATGACCTTTTAACTCTCTATTTACCAAGATGAGGTTGTTACTTTTTGTTGTATTTTTTTTGGCTGGTTGTGACCAAGAAGCTGAAGAAGGTAAAAAAATTACTTCTGCCAATTCAGAAGCCAATCTCTTGCAGCGGGCAGCAGCTGAAGGGAAAAGTATTTTAGACGACGGTTCGAAGTATGAAGGTGAAATGGTTCGTGGTATGCCCCATGGGTTCGGAAAAAGGAAATTTACGAATGAAGATTTTTTCGAGGGCCAATTTCTCAATGGCGACGCCCATGGTCATGGAACATTGAGGTATAAGTCTGATGGAAACCTTGAGAAGTATGTGGGTATGTGGGCAAACGGTCTACGTGAAGGCTATGGTACTTTGTATTTCACAGATACATCCCGTATGGTTGGCCATTGGGCTAACGATTCCCTTCTTTATGGTGAATTTCAAAGGTCAGATGGCGTTAGGATTTCAGGGAAATGGAACCAGCAAACTCTTTCTGAAGGAACCTTGGACGATGGGTCTGGTAATAAATTTTCTGGTGTGTTCAGTGAATACGGTGGATATAAGGAGGGCACCCTCGAAAGTGACAATGGAAATAAGTACACCGGAGGCTTTAAGGATAATAGATATCATGGTAAGGGAGTACTGGCCCGCCAAGATGGCTCAATTTATGTGGGTCAATTTTTTGAGGATGAATTTTCGGGCATTGGTATTTTACTTTTAGGGAATGGAACGAAATATTCTGGTGAATTCGACAAGAATCAACCCTACGGATACGGAGTCCAAACAAATAAGGACGGCATTACTTACGCTGGCCTTTGGGAGAATGGAGAGAAAAGTGGAACAGGCACTTTGGACTTTGGGGACGGAACAAGTTTTGTGGGCGAAGTGAGGAATGGCTTGGCATATGACGGGTTGTACGATTGGGGTGATGGAAGGGTAACTGAATCCTTTCAGAATGAAGATGGAGATTGGGTCGACCGCTAAACAGAGCGAGCTTGGTTTTTGGGGGTTGCCATCTTAAGTATAAACGCAAAATATAAAAACTTCATTATGACAGATCCTTATACGCTTCGACTAAAATTCTGGGGTACACGAGGAAGTATTCCTTGTCCCGGACCTGATACGGTTAAATATGGTGGAAATACGACTTGTTTTGAGGTTAATTTCGGGGATGAAAGACTGATTATTGATGCAGGAACTGGCATTCGTTTATTGGGCAAAAAAATCCTTACAGAAGAGAAAAACTTACTGACCGCTAAGTTATTTTTTACTCATACTCACATGGATCATATTCAGGGGCTGCCTTTCTTTGCTCCGTTGTATAATCCCAACAGCAATGTGAACCTCTACGCTGGTCACCTGGACGGAGATAACTACAACTTACAGGGAATTATTGGAACTATGCTTATGAAAGACCCAGTCTTTCCTGTGCCAAGCGCTTTGATTGAACAAGCCTGCACATTTAACGATTATAGTGTAGGCAAAGTTTTTGAACTCGGAAATGATCTTGTAATCAAAACTGGGAAATTAAATCATCCAAATGGAGCCTGTGGTTATCGATTGGAGTGTGGCGGGAAAATAATCGCTATATGTACAGACACAGAACACTATGAGGGCAAATTAGACGAAAATGTTTTAGCCTTAGCCGAAAATGCGGATGTCATGGTTTATGACTCCGCGTACACTGATGAGGAATATCCTAACTTTAAAGGTTGGGGGCACTCGACTTGGCAGGAAGCAATCAAAATTGCTGAGGCTGCTAATGTGAAACAGACTTTTCTCTTTCATCACGACCCATCCCATAATGATAAAAAAATGGATGAAATTGCTGAAGCGGCCAAAGCGATCCGGTCAAGTGTACGACCTGCAGTCGAGGGAGAAGAGATTTTTCTTTAAATTCTTTACTCTGCTACATGTTCTGCTTTCTCATTGGTATCAAAGAGATTTTTAATTTGGCCTGAAGCTTTTACTTCAATCACAGAATTTTTTGGATTTTGATGTAGAAAAATATCTCCCGAAGATAGAAGTCTGGCGTCTAGCCATTGGTGAGGGTTAATTTGTATCTCCTTATTTCCTCTGTGGACTACTTTGGCTGTGGTGACTTCTAACTCTCCTGCATCAAGGATACCATCGCCATGCACTTCGATACTTAAACTTGAGGTTCGATCCCCCTTAAGGGTAAGTATTCCATTTCCCAGATGTTGTACTTCTATCTCGGGTGCATCCATTGCTTCCAGGTGCACATTTCCAGTGCTTGAGTGAAAAACTTTTAAGTGGGTGGACCTTATCTCGGAGCAGGTAAGGTTGGATGCTTCCAATACCCTCAGTTCAGAGATTTCTTCCACTGAAACCATGATTTCAACTGGAAATTTACGAGTGGCATTTACCTTTACAAATGGAATTCTTCTTTTGAATTCATAGGAGTTGTTCGCATCGAGAAAAAGAGTCTTCTGCCTCACTTTTGCGGTTACTGAATCAATAATTTCGCCATCAGCATAGATTGATATCTTTCCCCGCTTTTGGCCTTTTTTTACAAATACATCAAGGTCTCCCTTTACTTCAATCTTATCAAAAAAAAACAGAAGTTGATTTCGCGTTTCGAGGGCAGGAAATAATCGGTTCATGCCCATACATGCTAGCAAAAGAATAAACAGAAAAAACTTATTTCCGTTTTCCATATTTTCTTCTTTTTGAAGAGTACCCCCCTTTATTTGCTTTCTGAATACTATTGCCTCCACCTTGTAAAAAACTCATTTGGTCCCGTAATAATGCAGCTTTTTCAAACTCTAGTTTTCTTACAGCCTCAAGCATTTCCTTTTCAAGTTGCTTGAGTAATTTTTTGATATCTTTTTTGGAGACATTTTCAGAAACAGCGAGTAAGTCCTCCTCCTCTTTTTTCTTCACTAGACTTTCCTGAATCGGACGGTTTACCCCTTTGGGGATAATTCCGTGTTTTTCATTGTAAGCCATTTGTTTTTCCCTGCGATATTGGCAAACATTCCATGCTTTGGTTAAGGATTTGGTCATTACATCCGCATAAAAAATAACTCTTCCATCGACATGCCTGGCTGCACGACCTGCTGTCTGAATAAGGCTTGTCTCGCTTCTTAAAAAACCTTCTTTGTCAGCATCTAACACAATCACCAATGCAACTTCAGGAAGGTCCAAGCCTTCTCTTAATAGATTAACTCCAACCAGTACATCAAAAGACCCTGACCGCAGGTTCCGTAGGATTTCCACTCGTTCAATCGCATCAATGTCTGAGTGTAAGTATTCTACTTTAATTTGGTGGTCACGAAGAAAATCGGTCAAGTCTTCCGACATTCTTTTGGTGAGCGTTGTGACTAAAATACGGTCTCCCTTCTGGGCTACTTTTTTGATCTCGTTTATACAATCCTCTACCTGACCTTTGATCGGTCGTCTTTCCATTTCTGGATCAAGTAGCCCTGTTGGTCGAATTAACTGCTCTGCGATACAGCTTGATCGTTCCAACTCCAATGGTGCTGGGGTTGCGGATACATAAACGGTTTGCTTGGTTACTTGATTAAACTCATCAGGTTTTAACGGGCGGTTATCCAAAGCGGAAGGTAATCTGAAGCCAAAGTCTACTAGTTTTTTCTTCCGTGATAAATCTCCATGAAACATGCCACCAACTTGAGGGAGCGTGACATGGCTTTCATCGACGAACACAAGAAAATCATCGGGAAAGAAATCTATTAAGCACCAGGGCCGCTGTCCTGGCTTGCGACCTGATAGGTGCCTCGAATAATTTTCGATACCGTTACAAAACCCGATTTCCTTGAGCATTTCTAGATCGTACTCAGTGCGCATACGGATTCTTTGAGCTTCTAGAAGGAGGTCATTTTTCTCATACCAGGCAACACGTTCTTCTAACTCTTTCTCAATGGCTTTACAGGCAACTTCTCTTTTGTCTTTTGTGGTAACATACTGGTTTGCTGGGTAAACCCGGTAATTTTCAAGCTCGCGCAGTGTCTCTCCAGTCATGAGGTCAAACTCCCGAATTGATTCTACTTCCTCTCCCCAAAATTCAACTCGTATTGGATTGTTTGCGTAAGCTGGGAAAAGATCGACAACATCTCCCCTTACACTAAATTTTCCCGCTTTAAGCTCTACATCATTCCGGTTGTACAAGGCTTCCACGAGGTTTTCTAAAAGCAAATCTCTTCCGGATTCTTTCCCTTTGCAGATTTCATAGGAGAGAGACTTGAAGTCTTCTGGCGAACCCAGTCCATAAATACAGGAAACACTTGCGATTACTAAGACATCACGCCGGCTAATCAATGAGCCGGTGGCGGCCAGCCTTAAGCGTTCAATTTCTTCATTGATTGAGGAGTCTTTCTCAATGAATGTGTCAGAAGAGGGTACATAGGCTTCGGGCTGATAGTAGTCATAATAGCTGACAAAATATTCCACTGCATTATCTGGAAAAAAAGACTTAAACTCGGAGTATAGCTGTGCCGCGAGTGTTTTGTTATGCGAAATAATCAGAGCAGGTCGTTGTAATTTTTCTATTACATTGGCCATAGAAAAAGTCTTACCTGAGCCAGTCACGCCAAGCAAAGTTTGAGCTTGGTGTCCGGCTTCAATGGAGGAGACTAGGCTGGAAATTGCCTGTGGTTGATCTCCTTGTGGTTTGTAATCCGAGCAAAGTCGAAACTTCATAATGTATCTATACGGATATCCCTATACTTTGGTAGCGTAATAGTCATGCTCACCTTCTGATTTCCCAATCACGGCAGCAGCACAACTGTCCCCAAATACATTAACGGCTGTTCTTGCCATGTCTAAAATTCTATCAACTACGTAGACAATACCAACTCCAATGCCAATGGTTTCTTCTGGGAAACCAACGGCTTGAAGTATTACAATGATAGCGACGAGGCTAGCTGAGGGAATACCCGCGACCCCTACTGAGGTCAATAATGCCATCACTACGACTGAGAATTGAACGGACCAGCTCATATCAATTCCAAACAATTGGGCTAAGAAGACCACGACAACGCATTCAAAAAGAGCAGTACCATCCATATTCATGGTTGCTCCAAGAGGTAATGTAAAGCTTCCAACTTTTTGAGATACTCCAACTCTTTGGGTGACACACTTCATGGTAAGAGGAAGGGTCGCTGATGAAGAAGCGGTAGAGAAAGCGGTCAGCAGTGCCGGAAACATAGCTTGGAGGTGGTTGATGAAATTGATCTTCCCAAGAACCCTCAACAATAATGGTAAAATAATTAGACTATGAATCAAAAGCCCGCATAGAACCGTTAAGGCAAACCCTCCCATAACCGAAAGAGTATCGACGCCAACCGTCATTAAAGTAGGGGTAACGAGACCAAAGATACCATAGGGTGCAAATGAGATAATAAAGTTGGTAAGACTTAAAATAACCGAATTTAAACTTTCCCAAAACTCGGTCTGATTTTGCTTTCCCTTCTGCGGCAAACGGGAAATGAAGAATCCAAAGAGTAAGCTAAAAAAGATTAAGCCTAAAAGTTGACCTTCCACCCCAGCCTTAAATAAGTTGGTCGGAATCATTCTGTGAAAGATTTCTAGTAAGTTGACCCAGCCATTGTCAGCTCGGTCCATGGCAGAATTAAGCTTATCCGTATCAAATGCCTGATGGCTTTGTAGCATTTTATCCCGAATATCTTCATCCACGATTCCCGGTTGAAAGATATTTACGCAAAGCAAGCCAACCGTAACTGCGAGAACTCCAGAAAGGGTATAGAATCCAAAGGTTTTCAGACCAAGCCTTTTGAAGTTTGATTCTCCTCCAATTTTGGCAATACCACATATAATCGAAGTCATGATTAAGGGAACCACCACCATTTTTAATGCATTCAGAAAGAGTGTTCCAATGAATTGGCAGCTTGTTACTAGGTAATGGAACCAATCAGGCTTCGCTTCCAATTCCTTGGTTTCAAAGTTTGCCAGCAAGCCTAGGGTAAAAGAAAGGATAAGGGAAAGAAGTATTTTGTGGTGCAGGGCAGTTTTCATAGATTCAAGAGTAAGGGCAAAGAAGAGAACTCATTTACATTAGTTCTACAATCGAGCGAATGGTCAATTCCTTTGGTGAGTCAAAAAGAATATGAGCTCCTGCTCGGGTTAAGTCAGCCGCGGTTTGAGATGTCTTGATGGCCACAGCCTTCATGCCACCGATTCGGGCAGCTTTTATCCCGTGAGTGCTGTCTTCAAATACCACGCACTGAGCGGGTGGATAGTGTAGCAGTTCTGCTCCTTTAAGAAAAACTTCAGGGTCGGGTTTTCCCCGAGTCACATTTTCGGCACAAATTGCACCCTGAAAAAAGGATTCAATCCCAAGTTGCTGGAATGCGAGTTCAATATTTTCCCTTGCTGTTGATGTTCCAATAACGGCAGGTATCTGATGCATTTGCATTTCCTCTAAAAACCCCCTCATCCCATCAAGGACCTGAATCCCGCTAGATTTTACAAATTGCCTGTAGAGTTTTTCTTTCCTGTCTCCCCATACTTTTATTTTTTCTGGGTCACTGGACCACCTTAGGACTTCTGGGATAATGACTTCATTTCGCTTGCCAAAGCCTTGCTTGAAATGATTTTTGGGCAAGGGTAGGGCTACTTCCTCTGCCAAGGCTTCCCAGCTTTTTTCATGCAAAGTTGAAGAGTCAACAATTACGCCATCCCAATCAAATATAAACCCTAGTTCGGGCATGCTCAATCAATGCTGTACTTTGGTGCAACTGTGATATTTTGGTCTTGCTCATCAGTTAAACTTTTAAGGAATTCCGATTGTAATGCTTCCGGCGTGGTGGAAGTATTGGAATCAGCCAAAGAGTCGGTTGAGACTGAGTTGTTTGATTCATTCTTGTCATAAACTTCAAGAAAGGTGGGTAGAGGAGGACCAATGAGAGGTTCTCTAACTGTGGGTGTGTCATCAGGTTCCTCAAGCACTTTTGTAGTTACCCGTTCGCTGAGGATTTTATTAAGCAAGTCCCGGGTCTCGGTTGCCTCTGCATTATCAAACCCGAGAAGTTTTTCTTGCTTGGCTAAGGTGTCTCCCAGCGCTTCCATGGCTGCATCCTTTCGGTTGGCTAGGTAGTGGAGTTTTCCAATTCGAAACATGGTCTGCAAGGTCATGGGGTCCTGTTCTCCCAATATAGCCAATTCAATATCTAAGGTTCTTTCACTCAAGGCATAAGCATCTTCTTCTTTGCCTAGATCTAAGAAAACATCTGCAAGTTCATTCATCGCACGCAGTGTTTCAGGGTGTTCCAGCCCATATTTTTTTTCCAGCCTCTGTTTGACGGCAGTTTGTACCTTTTCCGCTTCACTTAATTTGTCCTGTAAACGATAAATTCGTGCGATCGCTTTGAGGGTGAAAAGAGTCTCTGGGTGCATGTCACCAAGAGCTTTTTCCTTGGCAGCCTCAATGCGGAGGTAAAGATCAAGGGCCCGGTCCAAGTCTTTTCTGCCTGCCACTATTTCTGCGAGTGAATCCATTGCGCCAAGAGTGTCCGGGTGAGTCTCGCCAAGAATGGTGGTGAGCTTGCTGACTAATTCTTTAGAGAGTTTTTCTGCATCATCTAGTTTATCTGATTTGCGCAGTGCTTCCACCAGAACTTGTCCTCTTCGAAGACTCAGAACATGGTTTTCTCCGAGGTGTAATCGAGAACGTTCAAAAACATTTCGGATTAAGCTTTCAGCTTGGGATATTTTTTCACGAGCAATGAAAATTTTTGAAAGTTCTGTTTTACACTTTAACATTAACGGGTCTTCCTGTGTACGGTTTTGATCGGTGAGGAAGGATAAGGTTTCAGTGCATCGGTCTTCGGCTTGCTCTAATTTACCGATTCGACGAAATACCGTTGCTAAATCAATTTGAGCATCGATTACTTCAATGTGCTCAGTTCCTAATTCATGGGTTCTCTGTGCGAGCATTTGAACGAGCATCGGTTCCGCTTCAAGGTAATTACCTAAAGCTTCGTGGACCATAGCAATTTCATTCATCGCTTTGAGCCGGGTCGGTAATTCTTTTCCAATCTTTTCAGCAAACAAGATCAAAACTCTTTCAAGCTCAGCCTCTGCTTTTTCATAGGAACGAATTGATCGATAGGTTTTACCTAGGCAATACCTAATCTCGGCTTCCACTTCTGGTTCTACAGATAACTCGGCCGCTCTTTTGGAGCCTTGGTCCAACATGGCTTTTAGAAGTTCGGTATCCATGCCAGCCGTATTTTGTGGGTCAAGAGATACAAAAAGTTCCTGTACGAAATTGGTAATGGTTTGGGTTTTGGCAAGTTCTTCTTCCGCAGCCTGTCTCTCGGCAACCGCACTTGCCCGAGCTAGGGTGGCTTCCTGTTGTTGGTAGAAGGCATAAATGGCCAAGCCAATAGCAGAGAGAGCAAGGACCGTGGATGCGGTTGCTATCCAGGCAAGACGACGTTGCCGGGCAAGCATATCTCTTTGCTTTAATTCATCGAGCCCGACACCTAAGAGCCCAGCCATGACCTTGAGCAGGGCATCTTTTTCTCCGTCTGCGTATTCCCGAAGATCAGCAGCACCTGGCTCATGGATTTGTTCAGTGATTTCACCTGACTGATCGATTCTTCTACGAGCAGCTAGAGGCAAGCACTCTTTATCGGGGTCGTTTTTTACATCAGCCGCCATCGGTTCTCCATCGACAACCAGGCAAAGGACGCGATCTGCTTTCCCCATCGCTTTGAACATCCTGATTTCTTCATTTACCCAACGAGATTTTACAGCATGGGGAGAGCATAGGACTATCAGGTGTGAAGAATCATGAAGGGCTTGCTCAATGAGCGGTCCTAACTGAGCAGCTCCCGCAAGTTCATCCCGGTCGCGGAAAATTGGATAAAGGCGGGAAGGGACAGGGCCAAACTGGCTATTTTTACCGATTAAGTGCTTGGGTACACGGAAGTTTTCCAGCTTTTTGCGAAGCCAGCGAGCCCGTTCTTCATCCCTATGTGCATAGGTTATAAACGCTTTGTATTTAAATTGCCCACTCATTGAATAAGTATGATGGTCACTTACTATCGATATCTTTTAAGACATGCAAGGTCTCACACACCAAATTGAGGATATATAGTTACAGATGGAGATAAAAAATGAGTTTTAGCAGAAAATCGAAAGGTTTTGAGCAAGTTTTGAAAAAAGGGGAATCCGCTTTTTTATTTTTCTTCCTGTTTTTTTAATTCCCAGATTTTAAGCTTTCGATCCTCACTGATATCTCCAATCATAGCCTCATATTTTTTCTTCATACGCATTGCTTGGACCTGAGCTGCACTGATAAGCCTAGAGTGAGAGGGCAAAAGTTCAGGGAAATGATTAAGAAGTCTCGATGTTCCAAGTAAAAGCGGTAGTTCAATTTCTAGATCTTGACTTATTTTTCCTTCTAAATCGGAAACTAATATTAAATCTCCGGGTTTGAATCGCTGTGGTGTTTTATCTTCTATGAATGTTAACTTACCTTCCAGTATAATCACTTTAAATCCAATTGGAGTTGCTTCCAACATCCACGTACCCTCTCCGCGAATGGAAAATTGGCTATTCTCCGATTGTATATTCCATTGTTGATTAGACCGGTGGCAAATTAAGCAAGAACCCTGAAAAAGATAGATGGTATTCTCTTCTCTAAATTCTAGAGCGGTTGACTTACCTAATCGAATGATAGATTTTTGGTCTTTATTACCTTGGGATAATTCCAAATAAGAATCTTTGCCAGCAATAATCGCGTAAGGGTGGGGGATTTTAATTGGCTGATCCTGCTGGAGTAAAACAGGAGGATTTCCGTCTAATTTCTTAGGTTGCAGAAAAGTTTCCCCAAAGGACATTGAAACCCATCTTGGGCTTACCGATTTTGGTGAATTTTTACAAAAAAGAAGACCGGTTGAGAAACAAACCGAGAAAAGTAAAAAAAGGCTTCTGGTAAGAGAAAAAACCAAAGATATTAGAAGCGAGCATCAAAACTTGCACCCGCACCAGTATCAAACCTAGAGAAGTCACTATTCGGTACATCCGAGTTACGAGCACTCATGTTAGTGTAGACTTTCAGTTTTAACCACTGCGTGAAAGCATACTGCAATTGAAGATTTAAACTGCTCATCACATCGGTTCGGTTTTCCTTGGAATAATCAATTAAGGCAAAGCGAAGGAGTGGGCTGAATTCAAAATCCCCAAAAGGGATAGTTAGACCACCAGTAAGAGCGGTTTCAAAACGATTTAACCCATCGTCATCAAGCCCGGAAGGATTGTCAGTAAAATTATAGCCAACGGACCACTCGACAAAGGCACTTACAGGATCGAGAGAAAAGGACTTGCCCAGGGCTAAACTAGGTGCGATTTGGCTGTATTGTCTGTCAAGCCCATCATGGGGATTAAGGTCTGCATTATAGGCAAGGCTGGGGCGTAATGTTAGGCCGTTGCTGAATTGAAAAATACCTGCAAAGCTGAGTCCCAAAGAGTCAAAATCAAAGGTATCAAATAAATCATCCCCAAAATGGTTGAATTTTACATAGGTAAGACTTACAACCGGAGAAAAACTAGCACCCCCAAGGTCGTAAGCACCAAGTAAGAAATTATTACGAAGAGCATTTTCCCAGATTCCCGCAGATACTTCAAAATCTCCACCATCCACAGATGCAGGGTTACTTGAATGATAAACTTTGGTGTCAAAATTAAGATGGTACCCGAATCCGGTTTTCTTTGCTTCGACAGGGCGTTGTATGCCCATGTCACTGTCCATAAAGTCGGGATTATTCGATCTAGGGGAGGATGTGGTCCCACTTTTGGGAATACTTCGATTTCTATACTGCTCCAGGGCATCGGGTCTTACATCAAATTTCCTGCTTCCATTTTGGGCAGCGGTGGGGTTTTGAGCAACCAAGGAGGTGGAGAACCCGATCATGGAGCCAAGAAAAACAACAAAAGCGAATGGTACTTTTTTCATGAGAAATCTAGTAAATTATGATGAGGTGTTGGAGGTCTTACTCGGGGAATTGCCTGATCTTTATACCAGCATCTCCAGTGGATGTCTTAAAGCCATCACCGATAGAGTTGAAGCCTGAGGGAATGCCATCTATCGGGTTTGCATTTGGAGAATTAGTGAATGTTGCACTGGTTATGGCATTACCGCCATAACTGTTAGAATTTCCATAAAAATTGACTGCTCCAGGAACACGGCTTTTAAGCGTGTAAGCACCTCCGTAAAACATTGGCTGCCCATCCCTACTCCTTAGCATAACTTCTGAATTAGCGGGAAAATGAACATCCTTAAGATCAATGGTAGTGGCCTCCATGTAAATCTCTCGGGCTGTCCCCGATTCAAATCGTTTATTGAGATCATCAGGTCTGGCATCAAATGTGAGATCATCCACCTTAAGAACATTCTCAGCGTACAAGTAAACATTATCTCTATCTGAATATCGACCAACACTGAAATTTGAAGATTTTATGTCAACATCTGTAAGGGAACCTATAGCTAAGTTACCGCCTACATCAATATCTACATTTGTTAAACTGAGGGCACTGTATGAGCCTAAAGCTAGGTTGGAACCTTCATAAAAAATTTCAGTTTTCCCGTCTATATTCTGTATCTCTCCCTCATTGTTAACACTTGCCCCAGCCCCAGTCCCATCTCCATAAATTTCAAGATGATCAGCAGCACCAAGTACAAGAACATGATCTTCCGCATGGTTGTCATTTGCAATATGAAGATCACTTTGAACAAGCAGGTCTCTGGCGGCGGCTAAAGCTAGGATTTTTTTCTTGCTACCATCTTCAACCATCTTTCCATCTTTCTCCCGTTCTGCCTTGGTTAGAACGCTAGAGACATCAAGGTGAATACTGCCTTCAGTTGTTGCCCCCACAGTTATATCCGCTCCTACAATTCCGTAAATGTTTTCAAGATTGATTTTGTAGAGCCTGTCAGCGTTTTCTTTTTTGGAGGCAGAGTCAGATACCCCTTCCTGACCGATTCCTAGCGGATCCAGCAAATCATTACGGGTGGAGCCTAAAAGTGCCGCATTAATCAAACCTGAGCTTCCTTCATCTCCGATAGAAACGGAATCAGGGTATTCCAGGTTTCGACCACCCACAAAATTCAGGATGTTTAAGGCAATTGTAGTGGCGTCTGCTCGTGTAGGAGCTTCTATATTATTAATGGTCGTGTCCCGACCATTCCCAAAAGCACCATACTCGGCTAAAACCATCCCAACTTGGAAAAGGTAGTCATTATCCTTGTATTTATCGACAAGGTTTTGAGCATTCAAGACTTTACCCTGATTGATGTCGTCCGTGGAGAGGGGATTGTTAGTAATTTCAGTAAAAGAAAAATTACTGCCGTTAGATATAGAAACATTTGCTAGAAATATTGTGCTTAGATCAAGGGCTGCGGACAGTGCTTCATTAATTTTGTCATGCAAAACGCCGGCATTTTGCATCTTAAGAAAAGCACTTAGGCCAACTGCGAGTACTTCATTGGAATACTGGTCATGTTTAAATTGTCTGTTATAGAGGAAATCGAAAATCGAATCTGCCGACTCACCAGCTAAAACAAATGCCTCATCAGCAATATCCGATCTAAGGGTCAAGATAAGTTTATCCTCACCATCTACAGAAATGTCAAATCCTGTAAAAGAAAGTGTGGGTTCATATCCAGGATCATCGCCGGGGTTAACATTGGGTGGGGAGAGTTCACTGTTTGCGAGCTTAAGGACTAGATTGTAGTAAGCAGATCCTGTTTGGGCACCTGGGATACTGCGAAAACTGTTGGATTGTTGGTTTAAGAAAGATTCCGCTGCTTCAGATGAGGGCTCGTTATCAGTGTTATCATCATCGCCAGCTTCTTGTTCGTTATCTTTATCTGATTCTCCACTGGATTCCTGCTCGCTGGAACCTGATTCGCTCAAAACGGCAATCGCCGCCGCTTTTTCTTTCGCCTGCTTAACTGTGGACATCGGTATTTGTCCTGCAATGTTGGAAGCAAATGCATTTTTGGTGCTGATATTCACGGAAACAGCTGGATTGATAGGGCGTTGGTTTACAACTCCTGCTCCAGAAATATCAACCCCCTTTCCCTGGGTTACAAGAACGGGTACACCGTTTCCTGGTGTGAAAGATACACTTGAGGAGGCAACATCTAGCTTAGTCTCTCCCGTTGAGGAAACCCCAAGCTGAAATTCTGTACCACGGATAACAGCGGTGCCATTGGGAGTGTTGATTGTGAAGTTGGAGGCACGATCCAGCTTTTTAGTCTGCACAACAAGAGATCCGGTATCAATATCGAGAGAGATTTGACTACTGCTTGGCTCGGTTTGGATGTCAGCAAGTTTTTGGTTGCCTGCTTGAAAAGATTTTTGCAAAAAAGTTGAGACCTTAACTTGAGAGCGTGGCTCAACCGTTGCAACTGAGCCATTTGAGAAAAGCATGGCAGCTTCTCCGCCAAAACCAGTTTTGAGAGAATAACCTTCAGCTAAAACAGCTCCAGGTTTCAATGTGCCCGCGACTACATTACCAGCTGGGTCAATGGCCTGAACCAGCCCTTTGGCTGATAACACAATGATCGCACCAGGCTTAGGGTCTCCGTTATCCTGCCCAGACACCGTAATAGATAGGCATAGAATTAAGGACCAAAGACCTGAGATTCTTTTACTGGCTCTTTTCATAATTAATGATTGAGGTGAGGTAATTACACAAACAATGAACCCGCCCGGTCCCAATCTACAATGTTCCAAAAGGCAGAGACATAGTCGGGGCGGCGATTTTGGTAGTTTAAGTAATATGCGTGTTCCCAAACATCGAGGCCGAGTATAGGAGTGCCACAATCATCTGCAACACCATCCATCAGCGGGTTGTCCTGATTGGGGCATGATGTAACTGCGAGAGATCCGTCTTCTTTTTTAATCAACCACGCCCAGCCTGAGCCAAAACGAGTGAGGGCGGCTTGGGCAAATTCATTTTTTAAGGCATCCAAATTCCCAAAGGATGAAGTAATCGCCTCGGCAAGAGCACCTGAGGGGAGACCACCACCGGATGGTGATATACATTTCCAAAAGAAGGTGTGATTAAAATGACCACCACCGTTATTACGAACCGCTCCTCTCACAGCGTCGGGGATAGCAGACAAGTCCCTGATGAGATCTTCAATAGAAAGATCGCTCAAGGCCGGATGATCTGACAGGGCACCGTTTAGTTTGTCAATGTAAGTTTGGTGATGCTTGCCATGATGGATCTCCATGGTGCGTGCATCAATGTGCGGTTCAAGAGCGTCAGCAGAAAATTCCAAGGATGGTAGAGAATAAGGCATAATTGTGTAGGATTTAGTAAAAGCTATATTGAACAGACTTTCGGAGTGCAGGTCAAGCTTGAGAAGGTCGGGCTTATTTCCTTTGGGATTGAAAGAAAGCTTGGACTAGAATTTTTGATTCCTCTTCCATGATGCCTTTAGTAATCGTCGGCTTGTGATTTGACATTTCCAGGTCGTGCAGAGAAGTGGCACCACCAAGACCGCCCATCTTAGGGTCGTTAAAAGAATAGTGAACAATTCTCATTCTGGACATTATGGTGGCACCCGCACACATGGGGCAGGGCTCTTTGGTCACATAAAGTTGGCACTCATTGAGCCTCCAGTCGCCGATGTGTTTGGCTGCGATGGTGATTGCAATCATCTCAGCATGGGCAGTCGGATCTTTTTGGCTTCGGGTTTGATTATGGGCGGTTGCGATGATTTGATCTTCAAAACGGATTACCGCTCCAACCGGTACCTCATCTGTATTCCATGCATTAATGGCTTCGTTATATGCATGTTGCATAAAAAAGAGGTCATCTTTTTCCAGTTGGGATGGAAATATTTTGGGAAACGGGCATGTTGATATGTTCATTATTAAGTGTATCGAAAAAAAATGTTTGAAGGAGAACCTTGACTTGAACCATGAAGATGGTGTGATGCAAAACTTAAATATAAAATTATGCCTGAAGAAGATATTGTAGAAGTAGAAGGAAAAATTACCGCAGTTTTACCAAGTACCATGTTTCGCGCTGAGCTCTCAAATGGACATAAAGTCCTTGCTCATATTTCTGGGAAACTCCGTAAACACTTTATAAAAATAACCGTTGGGGACATTGTGAAAATGGAAATGAGTCCAAGGGATCTTGAAAAAGCCCGGATTGTGTACCGCCTTAAAAATGCTGAGGTCAATCGAAATGCTCCCATCAGGAGCTTTGGTCCCAGGGGTAAAAGAAGATAGAACACCTTTTTTATTATGAATATTATTGAATCCATAGGGAAGACACCACTCGTAGAATTGCAGAAAGTAACAACCGGCTGCAAAGCCCGTATATTTTTAAAGTCGGAGTTTTTTAATCCGCTTGCAAGCGTCAAAGACCGAATTGGTGCAGCCATGATCGAGGCAGCCGAAAAAGATGGTCTGCTAACCCCAGATAGTGTGGTTATTGAGCCAACATCTGGGAACACAGGCATCGCCCTTGCTTTTGTCTGTGCGGCTAAGGGCTACAAATGTATCCTGACAATGCCAGAGACCATGTCGAAAGAAAGAAGGGTCCTTCTTCGCTTACTTGGTGCTGATATTGTGCTCACACCAGGCCCCAAGGGAATGGGTGGTGCAATTGCCAAGGCTACTCAGTTAATGGAAGAACACGGAAGTGCTGCTTTTATGCCTCAACAATTTAATAACCCGGCAAACCCAGCGATTCACCGTAAGACCACAGCCGAAGAAATTTGGTCTGGTATGGATGGAGAAGTTGACTGCTTCGTTGCAGGAGTAGGCACTGGGGGTACCATCACTGGTGTCTCTGAAGTCATTAAAGAGAGAAATCCTCAAATGTTATCCGTAGCGGTAGAGCCAGTAGAAAGTCCGGTTATTACTCAAACTCGTAACGGGGAGGAAGTGAAGCCTGGTCCCCACAAAATCCAAGGCATCGGGGCAGGCTTTGTTCCCAAAAATTTGAACATCGATATTTTAGATGAGGTGCAACTGGTCAGTAGTGATGAGTCTTTTGATATGGCTCGTGAGGTCACCCTGAAGGAGGGAGTCCTTGCTGGAATTTCTACTGGAGCTACCGTGACGGCGGCTATTAGGATTGCAAAAAGACCCGAGATGGAAGGAAAGAATATCGTTGTGCTTGGTGCAAGTTGTGGAGAGCGTTACCTTTCTACACCTCTTGCCGCAAAAGCTGCCTCCGAAGTGATGGATGCAGTGGCTGAGCCTATGTAATCATCGTCAATATGTCATTATAATTCTCCCTTCATTTCTTTAAGACTGAGGTGCCAGAGGTATCCCTCTAAAAGCACACCTTATTTATAATATGAGATGCCTGCTGAGAAGAGTTTCAGAGGCAAAAGTGGTGGTAGAGGCATCAGTAGTAGGACAAATTAGCACAGGTCTGCTCATCTACCTTGGCATCCAGCAGACTGATTCCACTGAAGATCTTAACTGGATAACCAAAAAAATATTGGGCATTCGGATTTTTGAGAATGAAACCGGGAAAATGAATTCTTCAATTAGTGAAAAAGAGGGGATTTTAGTTGTCAGCCAATTTACATTATTTGGGAATCTTAAAAAAGGATTTCGCCCATCTTTTCATCGAGCAGCACCTCCCCAAGATGCCGAAAGAATCTATGAGGATTTTCTGCGTAAACTTAAGCATCAACACCTGGGGCCTGTGCAGAGCGGGATTTTTGGGACCGATATGTCTGTGCTTGCCTTAGACGATGGGCCCGTCACCATTTGGTTGGATTCTAGGATTAAAAACTATTAGAAGAAATAAATGAAAATGGAATGGGGCGAAGTCGGAACCCAAAAGCAATGTTTTACTCCCCTCACTTTCTTTACTAATAAAAATATTTTGGCTTTGATGTTACCTGATTGTTAATTATGTTTGTAATATGATTCGCGTGCTTATTTGTAGCTTTTTCCTTAGCGGATTATTCTTGGTGTCCAGTTGTCAGCATCCACAAAATTCCCAATTAAAGGTTAAGAGCCCATCCATTTACAAGGCCTGGGATGCTAGGTATCACTACGATTCTGCAAATCGTATGATGATTCCTAAGTATGATAACTATCAAGTTGGTTTGGCATGGGGCAGAGACGAGCAGGGGAGAATGAATTATGCCCAATACTACAATGGTCAGGGAAAGCCCCAGGATGATCTTCTTGTTCTTCATAAAAATAAGTTGGATCAAGAAAGGGGACAACGGTGGGATGAGCTAAATCGTGCCCGTATTGAGACCCTGACTGAGCGATTGCTTAATATGCAGACAGAACCTGAAGAGAATGAGGGTGCCGATGATGCTGTAGAGGATGATGGTATGGATTTTCTACCCACGCCTTTTATTCCTGCTGGTTTGGATATGGACATCGGGAGTGATAGTAGTGAGGTAGATAGTCCCTTTAGTCCAATTCCTGATAGCTCTGATATGGGAGATGGTGGAGAGCCCTCTCCATTTCTTCCTTTAACGCCCTAATTTTTTTGTGAAACATCTGCCACTTATTATTTCTGCCCTTACTTTTGTATTTTCCTGTGCGGGAGTGTGGAAAATTAACGATATTGTTGGGCTTTATAATGCTAATCGTGCTTCAATTGCTCGAAGTGAAAGCAATGCAGATGAAACTCGAGTGAAAATCGATGACTTTGCCAAAGAACATGCGGCGAGGTTTTCTCGGGAGAGGCGAAAAAATCAAGAACTCGAAGAACAGGTACTCGATCTTTCAACAGAAAAAGTCAAGATTGAGACAACTTTTTCATCCCAAAATTCTGAAATTGAAAGTTTAAAAAAAGAAATCGAAGAGAAGACCGAGGATATTATCACACTCAAAGTAGAACTTGCTGGGTTTGATAAAAAAATTGAAGCCATGAATCAAAAAGCTACTCTCACCAGACAAGATATACCCTTACTTCAAGCAAAATTACAGGATATCGAAATGCAGGCGCAGAGAGAAAAGGAAAGGAGTCAACGAATCTCTAATGACTTGTCGAATTATGCCGAGATTACTCAGATATTAAAGGGTCATTTTGATCGCACGATTGATGCGTTGTATACTGAAAAATATGATCGTCCTTGGATTGAAAAGGGCGAGATGATCACATTAAGTCTTTTCAGACTAAATTTAGAAAAAGGACTTCTTGCTTTACCTGTTGGAAAAGAAATTGGATTGGAACCGGGTGCTTTTTTCTCAATAGCCTCACTGGGGGAAACCATTTGCAAAATAAAGATTATGGAGTCGAGCCAAAACAAATCAGTTGGACTGATCATGCCTTTATTTGGGCAACCAGAAAAATTACTTAGCATCAGAAGTTTTGACCTTACACATCTTTAGGATTTTAGCGATTTTAGGCCTGATTACTTTGGCCATTATGTATTTTATGAACATGAAATACTTTCATTCCCTGGACCAAGAAGTGAGCGAAGCAATCTTGGTGGAACAAAATGCCTCTCTTTCTTTCGAGCTTGATCAAAATAAATCAGAAAAACTGATCACTGCTTTATACCGAGAAAGAAGTAAGATGAGGCAGCAAATCGAGGAATTGCAAGGGGCTAAAGAAAAGTATGAAGATGACAATGAACTCTTGGTCCCTCTTTTGGAGAAAATAAAAAAAGAAAAAGCCTCGGTGGAGAAAGAATTAATAGCAATACAATCGCAGGTCAAAGATGCAGAATTGCCATACATGGCGTTAGAGGAAGAAAATAAGCCACTTTTTGAGGAATACCTAAATTATCAAAGGGAGCAGAAAGTGGAGGAGGAAAAGCTCGCTGTTTTGGAAAAAGAAGCAAATGCATTGGGCGGGGATCTTACCGCACTTGAGAAAGAGCGAGAAATTGCTCGTTCAAATTACACATCTAAGCGAGAAGAAATACTTTCAGAGGTGCGGCATCCCGGCTATCTTTATTTTGGAGATAAAACTGAAGTTTCTGTGTCCAGTAAAGCTCCATCTGGGAAAGGATTTTTTATTGACCAAGGGCGTGAATCAGGAATTCGTGATGAAATGCTATTTTTAGTCCAAAAAGCAGATGTTTTTAATGAAATCCCACTTTTTTTGAAATCTACGATCGTCGAAAACAAATTTTCCTTCCTAGAGATACACACAATAGGAAATTCTGAAAAAGTACTCAATGTAAGCGATGGTGAAAAACTTTTCTTGATTAGAACTGGGGATTCAAATACAAGTGAATAATTCAATTTAGTTTCTCTCTTTAATTTACCCCATTTTAAAGTTTTCTTAGAATAACTTTTTTTAAATATTATTGCTCCATGACAATTCCTGAGGAAAATCCTACGGACGACGAGCTCGCTAGCTTGATGAATGACAGTGAAAACTTAAATGCATCGGAAGAAGGGACCGCTGGTGTAGAGGCTGGAATACCTCCTGAAGTAGTGAGCAAAGATGGTGCTGCTTCTGATGAAGAAACTTTCAGTATGGACGATTTTGATGAAGAGATGACAACTGCTCCATCAGAAGGTAATAACGAACCGGAAACTGTGCTGCCAGTTGGAAATCAAGTGGAGACGGTTGCAGATGGTCCTCCCCCGGGAATCTCTAGTAGTGTTGATAAACCAGAAGAATCTCCTCCTGCATCATCTCCTTCTCCCTCAATTGTCCAAAATGGATCAGGGGATGTTTCTGAATTTCGAAAAAGCCTGTCGAATTTATCCAGGCAGCTTGAGATTGATAAACTTGCATTCTTACATAAATCTTTGGCTAACAAAGGAGAGAATCTTCCTAGTCTAGATCAGATTGCTGATGATATCCATGGGAACTCATCTCTTTATCCTGATGGTGACCTGGATACTTATTCCCACAGACCTTCTGCCCGACTCGAAGGATGGATTTCTGGCCTCTCATTTGGTTCAAATCGGAGAGCAAAAAAATTCTCCAAATAAAAAGGTAGTTTGTTCCAGTGAATGAAGTTGTGGATGGAAAAAATCCGACAACATTGCACTTCTCCGTCGTCATCCCTGCGTACAATGAAGAAGAGTACTTACCAAATACATTAAAGTATTTAAACAATACCATCAGTCAGCTTGATGGAATTCATGGAGAAGTGATAGTGGTTAATAATGGATCTACCGATCAAACTGCGAACATTGCCCAAAAGTATGGAGCCACAGTAATCGAAGAAAAAAAACGAGGAATCGGGCGGGCTAGGAATACAGGAGCAGGACTTGCGAAAGGTAAAATACTGGTTTTTCTAGACGCTGACTCATGGTTAAGCTTACCAACTCTTGAAATTGCACTTGAGCAAATGTCAAGTGGCCGAAGTGGTGGTGGTGGCGCTCTTGTTGTGTTTGATCAAAATCACGGTCGATTTATTTCTGGAGTCTTGTTACCCGGACTGTGGAATTTGATTTCAAGAATATTCAAGCTTGCAGCAGGTAGCTTTATTTATTGCAGGAGAAAGGATTTTTTTAAAATAGGAGGCTTTTCAGAAAAGCTTTATGCGGGGGAGGAAATCGATTTTTGTATAACTCTGAAAAGGCTTTTACGGAAGACTGGCTTGGCCTTTACTATTATCAGCAAAGCGCCGGTGGTTACATCTTCTCGTAAGCTTCTATGGTATAAGGATCATAAGATTTTCTTCGTGTTACTTTCCTTACTTATTTTTCCCTTTGCGGTAAGATCAAGGAGGCTTTGCAGTTTTTGGTACCACAGACCTACTTAATGGTCATCAAATTTATTTTTCGAATGGGTACTTTAACCCCCAAGTCTCTCGCATTTGATCCATCGTTTTGAGTATCGATAGAGTTTCTTCTATGGGCATAATTTGTGAATCTTTTTTTCCTTCCAGGATAAGGTCCCCAAAATGCTCGGCTTCATAATTAAATCCATTTCCAATAAATGGCATTTCAATCTCTTCCTTTCGTGGGGAATTGTGCCATTGAATTGTTATCTTTTGAGGCTTCCAGCATTGTTTGTGAATATAAAGGCTTCCTTTCGTGCCGGTAATGTAAGCATCCTGTCCAGTTTCACATCGAATTGAGGAGTGGAGCATGGCATGGGCTCCATTTTGGTATTTCAGGATACATGAAGCCTGTTCATCGACATTTGTCTCGCCTAAGTTTGCCATGGAAATGAAGTCAGTTGGGGTACCCATAATCATGGATGCAAAAGAGAGGGGATAAATACCAACATCAAGAAAAGAGCCCCCAGCTAGATCTGGATTGAAAAGTCTTCCATCGGGATCCTTGTCTGTGGTTAAAAGTCAAAGTCGGCACGAAGCAAAGAAATTTTACCCAGGGCTTGAGAGTTTATTATTTCTCTTACTTTTCCCATAAGAGGAGGGAATCGCGACCACATTCCCTCCATTAGAAGTACATTTTCTTTTTTGGCTGTTCGGGCCATCGAATCAACTTGTGAAGCATTTACGGCTAGAGGTTTTTCGCAAAGGACATTTTTTTTGTTTTGGAGGCAAAGGATGGTTGCGTCATGATGCTCAGAATGCGGGGTGGCTATATAAATTGCATCAATATTGGAGCATTCAGCTAATTTTTGATAAGAATCGCAGACGGTGGGGACTTCCCATTCCTCGGCGAAATCTCGGGCTCTCTGCGGGGACCTTGAGGCAATAGCCATAAGTCTTCCATTTTTTGCATACTTCAGTCCCTCAGCAAAGGCTCGGGCTATTCTTCCCGGACCTAAAATTCCCCAGTTAATTTTATCGTTCATTCAAAACTATATTCTCAAATTCATTACTATTACGCACAAGGGTTGACGAAATAACCAAGATATCTGAATGTCAAAATATGAATATAAATGCAATTTATTCTGGTAGCTTGAAATTAAACTGTTGGTTTTTTGGCCTTCTTTTTTCATCATGGATGATAGGTTGTTCGATCGAAGATTTTCCTTCAATGAGTGGGAGTAGGACCGATGAGAATTCTACCTTGAGCGTTGCGGAATCAGAAAAAAACAATCTGGGAGAAGGGGGAGAAAACTCTTTACTCAAACTATCCAAAGATATTAAAGTTGAGATAGTTAACCAAAATTTGGCGCTACTGAAGAATATGGAGAATTCGTTTAAACATACATTAGAATCTGCTGTGAACAAACAAGTGAAATTCCAGTTTTTATGCGATGGTAATGAAAAGTGGATTTACCGATGTAATCTGATGACTGGAGAGATTGAATGCTTCAGTATGTCTTCAAACAAATTGCGCCTGTTATCCAGTATAAAGTAACCTTATTGTATGAATCATAAACGATCCTTGTTATTCAGTGCGATTTCTTTGCTCGCTGGCTTAATCTTTGGCAGTTGCTCCCAGCAGGAAAAATATAGTCAGAAGCCCAAAAGAGAATCTCAACTGAGAAGGCCACCTGCTGCCGTGGAAAGAGCGTGGCTTGCAAGGCATCAATATGACCCTGAGAGAAGAATTGTTGTACCCAAGTATAAGGGGGCCCGATGGGGTTCTGTTTTGGAGTATACTGAAAAAGAAAATTTAGTGTACCGAGACTGGTGGGTCCGGGATGTGAAAATGCAAGACTTAAACCCTGTGCCATCCACCCAATTAACTCCTTTTTCCCAGATTCAAGATAGTGGCGATGCAGAAACTGTTACTCAGGAGGACATTAACAGTCCTGTAATGCCTGAAGATAGTACAGTCTCAGTTAAAGACAGTTTTAGTGGCGATGACGAGATTCCTGTCTTGGATAGTTCAGATCCTGTGGCACCGGATCAGGCACCAATGGATGTAGACCCATTTGCACCAATCGAGGCTACACCCAGTGCAGATCCATTTTCTCCGGTTCCGGCACCACCTGAATCTGATCCTTTTGCTCCGCTTCCTTTGTGATTTTACTTTGTTCCGAATCGGTCGCTGAGAGAATCTGGGCCATCCGTCCTGTAAAATTCACTGGATCGATTAACCGTTAAGCTTTCCAATATTTTAAATACCCAGTTTTCTTTGTCGGGTTTTCCTATACTTGAAGCTATTTCTGTTGCCGTATGAGCTGTCTCGGTGTTGGCCAGCAAAAATTTCTCGACGGACTGGCGGACAGCAAGGATAGATGCAGCCGCTTTTTTCCCCGCCTCAACACCAGGCTGGTGGTAGGCGTTAATATTTACAAGAGAGGCATATAGTCCAACCGCTCTCTCGAAAAGAGCGATGAGCCGACCTACAGCCGCAGGAGTAATTTCGAGAATCGTAAGGGTGATCGATTTACGATCTTTTTCATAGAGGGCATCACGAGTACCGAGAAAAAAACCGTGTAAGTAGTCTCCCGAATTCATGCCATCCTCATCCACCGTAATCGAAGGCTTATTCCGGTGCCGTAGAACTTCAACGAAAGTGGCAAAAAAATTAGGAACTCCTTCGCGCAATTGTTGAACATACGCATGTTGATCGGTCGAACCTTTATTTCCATAAACAGAAATACCTTGGTGGACAATTTCTCCCTTCATATCTTTCTCTTTCCCAAGAGATTCCATGATTAATTGTTGGAGGTATTTTGCAAAAAGATCTAAGCGATCTTTGTACGGAAGAATGACCATATCCTTGGACCCTTTACCTTCCGTGAGAAAGTGCCAAGAAAGGGCGAGCATAGAAGCTGGATTTTTTTGTGGATCGGTCTCACGAGTCAATTCATCCATTTCGCAGGCTCCCTGGAGAAAGGTATCGATGTTTATTCCTTGAAGGGCGGCAGGCAGTAGACCAACTGCTGCAGTTTCACTAGTCCTTCCACCAACCCAATCCCACATAGGAAGGAAGTCGAGCCAGTTATTTTCTTGAGCGTAAAGGTGAAGCTTACTGCCATCTCCTGTAATCGCGATAGCATGCTTGGAAAAATTCAATCCCTGTGAACGAAAAGCATTTTCGGCTTCCAGCATCCCGTTACGGGTTTCTGGTGTCCCTCCAGACTTAGATATTACGAGAACAAGGGTTGTGGATAGAGCGGGGCCAATTTCCTGCAAAGTTAGATCGATTCCGTCTGGATCCGTATTGTCAAAGAAATGAACCTTAAGTTTGTCATCCGCGGGAGAACCAAGTGCCTTGCCCACAAATTGAGGGCCAAGCGCAGAGCCGCCAATCCCAATAACTAAGAGGTGAGTGAAGGCACCAGCTTCCGTGCAAAGTTCGCCGGAGTGAACGGAGTTGGTAATTCGTTTAACTTTTTCAAGGGTTTCTTGAATGGCTTTAGCCAGTTCTGGTTTGGGTGCCAGGCTTGGGTTACGCAGCCAATAATGGCCAACCATTCGATTCTCATCAGGATTTGCAATGGAACCATTTTCTAAGTCCTGCATGGCACTAAGGGCATGAGCCATGGGTTCGGTCATGGAATCTAAGTATCCGTTATCAAAATCTACAAAGGAGAAATCTGCCCAAAAGTCGACAGCTTTGTGTGAAAGGTATAATTCTTTTTTCATAGTGTTTAAAATCCGTCGGTTATGGCTCCAAGGGAAGCAGAGCTTACAAGCTTGGCATATTTTGCCAAGACCCCTCGGTTTTCTTTCGGTTCAGGTTTATTCCAGGCTGCTTTTCTTTTGTTAATTTCCTCATCGGGGAGGTTCAGAATGAGCTCATTATTCTCTGCATCAATCGTTATTTGATCATCTTTTTCAATTAATCCGATGAGGCCACCCACTGCAGCTTCCGGAGTGACATGACCGACAACAAAACCATGACTTCCCCCGGAAAAACGTCCGTCCGTGATGAGGGCGACTTCTTTCCCCAGACCTTTACCCATGATAGCTGAGGTAGGGGATAGCATCTCTCTCATACCTGGCCCGCCAACAGGCCCTTCGTTACGAATGACGATCACATGCCCAGCTTGGACCTCCCCATCTAAAATCCCTCGAAGAGAAGCTTCCTCTGATTCGTAAACAATGGCCTTACCCGAAAACTTCAGTCCTTCCTTACCAGTTATTTTCGCCACGGCACCATCGGATGCCAAATTACCATAAAGAATGCGAAGGTGACTGTCTGCCTTAATGGGATCATTGAAGGGACGTACCAAGTCTTGGCCTTTAGGGTAGGGGGCATAGGGAGCCGCATCTTTTACATTTTCTGCTAAAGTGTTTCCGGTTACCGTCATGCAGTCACCATGAAGCAGGCCTTCATCAAGGAGAGTTTTAAGCAAGGGACTGAGTCCACCAATCCGTACAAAGTGAGACATATTGTATTTGCCGCTTGGCTTGAGGTCGCACAAGACAGGAACCCGCTTCCCTATTTCGGTGAAGTCGTCCAAGCTTAAAGGTACATTTGCTGTATGAGCCATGGCGATTAGGTGGAGTACGGCATTGGTGGATCCTCCAAGGGTAATGACCACAGTGATCGCATTTTCAAATGCTTCCCGAGTCATAATATCTCTAGGCTTAATATCTTTATCGATTAAATTTACCACAGCTGCACCAGCATCTCGTGCATCGATTTTCTTTTCGTCTGAAACGGCAAGCTGTGCAGAACTGTCTGGTAGGCTCATGCCAAGAGCTTCGATCGCAGAAGACATGGTGTTGGCGGTATACATGCCGCCACAGGACCCAGGGCCAGGAATTGCCTTCTTTTCGATTTCAGTTAACTCCTCTTGGTCAATCTTTCCGGAAGCATGGGATCCTACGGCTTCAAAGACCGAAACAATATCCAGGTTTTTTTCTTTGTGAAGGCCGGGAAGGATTGTGCCTCCATATACAAAAATGCCGGGGCGGTTCATTCTCGCAAGTGCCATAACGCAGGCGGGCATATTTTTATCACACCCACCAATGGCAACAAGACCATCCATTCCTTCCGCTCCGACTACTGTTTCAATGGAGTCGGCAATCACTTCCCTAGATACCAGGGAATAGCGCATACCAGGGGTTCCCATACTGATCCCATCTGAAACTGTGATTGTTCCAAAGGGTACGGCTTTGCCTCCAGCTTGATCAACTCCCTCCACTGAAGCTTTTCCAAGTTCGTCGAGATGAGAGTTGCAGGGCGTTACCATACTCCAGGCTGAGCAAACTGCAATTTGAGGTTTTTCAAAATCATCATCATCAAAGCCAACGGCACGAAGCATGGAGCGATTCGGGGCTCGATCATTACCATCGACCACAATGGAGGAGAAATTTCGGTTACAACTGCTCATGATTTTTATTAATTACTTTTAGTGATGGGTATTTTCTGTTTGTATAAAGACTTGCGAACACAATCTTTATTGGATTGATTCGCAATCTTCTTTTTTGAAAAATCCAAACTTAGAGTCTTTACGGGACGAAATCGATAAGATTGATACGCAAGTTGTTGACTTGCTCAATAGGCGTGTGCGCACAGCTGCAGAAATAGGAAAGATCAAGAATTCAATCGGGGTAGATCCTTATGATCCCGCAAGAGAGGAGCAAGTCTTTGCCAAGATTAAGAATTTAAGTAAAGGTCCCATGCGTGAAGATTCGCTCAAGACCATTTACAGAGAAGTTATTTCTGCTTCTATTGCTTTAGAAAAAGAAATGGTGATTGGCTATCTCGGACCAGAGGCAACCTACACGCACCAAGCTGCAGTTAAAAATTTTGGTTCTACTTTGGACTACCGATCACTCTCTGACATACCTGATGTGTTTAATGCAGTTGAGTCAGGAGAGTGCGACTACGGTGTGGTTCCAATTGAGAATTCAACGGAAGGTGCTGTAAACCGCTCCCTGGACTTACTTGTGGAATCAGAGCTTTCAATTATTGCCCAAGTGTATCTACAGGTTGAGCATTGTTTATTCAGCCGAGATAAGCGTACTGAGATCAAAGAAATTCGGTCAAAAGATCAAGCTTTGGCTCAATGTGGAGAGTGGGTGAGGAGGAATTTTCCGCATGCGTCACTCATTCCAGTCACGAGTACAGCTGAAGGCGTGAAAAATTGTAAAGTTGGGAATGGAGTAGCTGCGATTGCAGGAGAATTAGCTGGACGCATCCATGATGTACCTATGCTTGATCAGGGTATACAGGATAAAAAAAATAATGTGACCCGTTTTTTGGTCGTAGCCCGTAATTCCCTTTCACATTCTCAAAATGTAATGTTCCGGACCAGTTTGGTGGTTACCTTGTCGGATCAGGTTGGGGCATTGCAGTCTGCTTTGAGTCCTTTTTCATCCAGGGATATCAACCTTTGCAAAATTGAATCCCGTCCAAGTCGTAAAAAGTCATGGGACTACTACTTTTTTATCGATTTTATTGGGCACAGTGAAGAAGAAGAAGTTAAAGACGCGTTGAATGAGTTAGAGGCAAACTGCTCTTTTTACAAAATTCTTGGTAGCTACCCAGAGAATTCACCGGAATAGTTTTTTTGTTCGTTTAGAAAAAGAGCACTGACAGATTTTGATCTTCGCGTGCATATTTCATGACAAGTTCTTCAATGAAACAGCGTAGGTCAAGGTATGACTTTTCTTTTTTCGGGGTCCATCGCTTTCCTGCTTTTAAAGACTCCCGTAAACCTGAGACTAAGAGCATCCCCTTCATGGCACCTTTGAAAGATTGAACAAATTCTAGAATAGAGGCTCTTACCCAGAGAGGATCGATGGAGTGTCTTTTCGCATTCCAATGGGTAAAGTTCAAATTCCGGTCATTTGGAAAATGAAAACGAACAACCTGTTCAATGCAATGATCGAACGATTTTAGCGACATTTCTGTACCCCCATCATTTTCCCGCATAAAGGTCAGTGTCCTTTGCAGTTGAAGGGTTTCTTCACGAGTTGAAGCACTCCCAATTACAGAAAAGAGAGCGTTCAAGTTTTGAAGTCTAGTATAGTCGTCTCTTTTAGTTACCGCCTTTGACACCCTTTCCCCCGCCACCAAGGTTAACAATTTCCACCGCAAATCGGGATAAGTCCCGAAAGTCTTCGTAAAAGCTAGCATAGCGTAACCACGCAATTCCATCCACTTTGCGTAATCTTTGCATGATGGCTTCTGCAATCACACGGCTTGGTACTTCGCTATCGAATTCGTTTTCTATTCGACGTAGCGTTTCTGATAACAAGCCATTTATTTGCTCCGCATCGATGGGGCGTTTGGCTATGGATCTCCGAAGTCCCATAGCCAACTTGGTACGATCGAAGCTTTCTCTTCTGCCATCTCGTTTTACCACGACGAGGTCTTCACGGAGAACTTCTTCAATTGTCGAAAAACGATGATTGCAGGATAAGCATTCACGCCTTCTTCGGGTTGAAGCAACTTTGCCTGCTCGAGTCTCGAGAACTTTAAGTTCGTCTGAAGAACACTTAGGACAAAGCATAAGCTGTATTAGATTCCATAAACACCACAGGTATGTTCTAGCAGAGTTTTAAGAAATTCTTCAAGATCATAATTCCATTTTCTGTAGCAAGTGACTCAGGATGGAATTGAACACCCCATATTGGAAGCTCTTTGTGCTTTATACCCATAATTTCTCCTTCTTGAGTCTGAGCCGTTATTTCCAGTACTTCTGGCAGACTTTCAGGTGCAAGCAATAAGGAATGATAACGGGTTGCTTGAAAAGGGTTTTGCATATCGGCAAATAAATCTGCCCCATCATGTTTCATGGGGGAAGTTTTGCCATGCATGAGGCGATCGGCTCTTACAACCTCACCGCCAAAATATTCGCCAATACATTGGTGCCCCAGGCATATGCCGAGAATGGGCAATGTTCCCTCAGCTTTCTTGATAGCCTGCAAGCTTATGCCTGCTTTGCTGGGATCGCAGGGACCTGGTGAAATAACCAGGGCATCAAATCGGGAGAAGTCCAATGAAGTAGCGGGCATGTCATCGTTGCGAATAATTTCAACTTCTGCTCCGAGTTCACCAAAATATTGAACCACATTGTAAGTGAAGGAGTCGTAGTTGTCTATTACCAGCAACCGCATAGCAAATTAAACCTTGAACCCTTGCTTCCTTGCCCGCTCTTTGAGCCGTAGCCCATTGAGGCGGATGAACCCACCAGCATCTTCAGGTTTGTAGTCACTTTCGTCATCATCCATGGATGCAATCTCCATGTCATATAGAGATTGATCTGATTTACGACCGACAGTGGTAATATTGCCCTTGTAAAGCTTTAAGCGGACGATGCCAGTAACCGTTTTTTGACTCTCATCAATCAGTGCCTGAAGGGCTTCTCTTTCAGGCGCGTACCAAAACCCGTAATAAATGAGTTCGGCATAGCGAGGTATCAGTGAGTCCCGTAGGTGCATTAAGTCTCGATCCATTGTCAGAGTCTCAAGTTGCCGGTGGGCATGAAGGAGGATCGTTCCGCCTGGAGTTTCGTAAACGCCTCGGCTTTTCATGCCAACAAAGCGGTTCTCTACAAGATCTACTCTGCCAATGCCATGTTTTCCTGCGGTTTGATTGAGTTCTTTTACGATAGCGGAAGGAGTGAAACGGTCGCCGTCAATGGCAACACAATTGCCTTTTTCAAACTCCAACTCAATGTACTGGGGGGTATCAGGTGCAAGTTCGGGATCAACAGTTAACTTATACATCCCTCGGTTGTCTGGAGTAGTTGGGTCAAACCATGGATCCTCGAGGATGCCCGCTTCGTAGGAAATATGCCATAAATTGCGGTCCATCGAGTAGGGTTTGGAAGCACTAGCTTCCACATCAATTCCATGATGCTGACAGTATTCAATCATTTGCTTACGGCCGGGGAAAGTCTTTCGGAATTCAGCATCCCTCCACGGTGCCAGTATCTCAAGGTCAGGGGCCAAGGCGGAGAAGGTAAGTTCAAACCTGCATTGATCATTTCCTTTGCCCGTGGCTCCATGGGCTACGGCAGTCGCACCAAATTCTCTCGCAATATCTACCTGTGCTTTTGCAATTAAGGGGCGTGCGATAGATGTCCCGAGGAGATACTGAGACTCATAAATCGCATTCCCTCGGACCATGGGAAAGATGAAGTCATTGGCAAATTCATCAACTAAGTTGAGGGTGCGATGAGCAGAAGCACCGGTGGCGAGTGCTTTTTCTTCTAACCCATCAAGTTCTTCTTCCTGTCCAACATCTCCACAGTAAGTTATGACTTCAACATTTTTTGATTGGGCGTACCAATGAACAAGGACAGAAGTGTCAAGGCCTCCAGAATAAGCGAGTATTATTTTCATGCTAGGATTTTCGTAAAAGTAAGAATTAGTGTTGATTCAATTGTTGAAGAATAGCCTTTTGCATATGGAGGCGATTTTCAGCTTGGTCAAAAAGAATAGATTGAGAAGAGGAGAGAACAGCTTCTGTCACTTCTTCCCCAGGATGAGTTGGCATGCAATGCATGAAGAGAGCCTCAGGTTTAGCCAAGCTCAAGAGTCGCTCATTTACCTGATAGGGTGCCATGATCTGTTTTCTTTGCTTTTCTTCCTCCTCGCATCCCATGCTTACCCAAACATCAGTGTACAAGTAATCTGAGCCTTGTGCTGCTATTTCTGGATCAGGTTCGTGCACCCATGTGCTTTCCAAGTTGTGCTTTACCAAATAGGCTTTGATTTCCTCGGAAGGAGCAAATGCTGGGGGGCCTGACAAGCAAATTTGCAGGCCAAATAATGATCCCGCTAAAATCCAAGAATTAGCCATATTGCACTGAGTATCTCCGAAAAAAGTTACTTTCTTTCCCTGCAGTTCACTGAATGGATTTTGTGAAGAGCAAGAGGTTTCAAGAATACTCATGCAGTCAGCAAAGATTTGGCAGGGATGAAGGAAATCAGTCAAGGCATTAACTACAGGAATCGTACTATGAGTTGCAAATTCCTCAATTATCTCATGGCCATGGGTTCGAATAATTAAGCCATCTAAGAACCGAGAAAGGACTTTTATCGTATCAGAAATACTCTCACCGCGCCCGATTTGAGTCGAAGCTTGGTCTAAAATGAGGGGGTTACCTCCCAGCTCATTGATCCCGACTTCAAAAGATACACGGGTTCTAGTACTTTTTTTATGAAAAAGCATCCCCCAAGTTTGACCGCGCAAATCATTTGTGGGTCTTTGGTTACGGTTTGCTTTGTAATCAAAAGCTTGGGTAAAAATTTCTTTAATTTCCTCTGAAGAGAAATCATTTTCTTGAAGAAAGTGTTTCATTTTAATCTGAACTTACTTGGTGAGATGATAAAACTTGATCGAAGAGTGCAAGGGCAAGATCTATTTCTTCTTTCGAAACGGTTAACGGTGGAAGGAAGCGTATTGCATTGCCCCCAGCACCAACTAACAGAAGACCAAGTTCGCGTAGATCTTTAAGCATGGGACCGGGATCTTGGTGGCAGGCAAGTGCAAGCATAAGGCCTCTACCTCTTACTTCGGTAAAGAGGGAAGGGAAAGCTTGTTGCCTTTGCTTAAGTTGATTCTTGAAATATGACCCTTGTTTTTTTGCCGCTTGGATGAGATCTTCTTTTTCCAGGACATCAAGTACGGCGTGAGCAGCTGAGCAGGCTAGAGGTGACCCGCCGAATGTCGTGCCATGACTGCCTGG
>Ga0206123_10000399_pt1 | contig 43226 bp, 39 predicted proteins | sample Helgoland_Spring_2_FD_160086 | JGI IMG/M metagenome (GOLD analysis project Ga0206123, IMG submission 160086) | Pelagic subsurface seawater microbial communities from Kabeltonne, Helgoland, North Sea - Helgoland_Spring_Bloom_20160316_1 | ecosystem: Environmental > Aquatic > Marine > Epipelagic ...
CTTAAAAATCGCGTACAGACGTTCTCTTTCGGCGAAATCACCCTCCTGCACGCGCTCGATTGCGTTCTGAGCCAGATAGTTGCGCAGAATGTATCTGGGATTGGTCAGCGCCATACGCATGCCACGAGCGCTATCCTCTTGCGCGCTATTGTCCAGACGCGCGCGCCAGTCCGTGAGCGAGGATGCGGCGGCGTCGCGGTGGGCGAATTCATCGATGAACGGTGCATCCCCGCGCCGTCGGCAGCCGGCACGTGACCGAGCGCCCGAAACGTACAAGTGAAATCGGCGCCGGCGGGGGCAGTTACTGCATCGCTCATGGGCACAGCGATGGTGGCACGAGCCGCCACGCGAAACCTGTCAGGGGCTATCGGACGCGCGCCGGCAATAGGTGGCATCGGGATCGCCGCTGCCGTCCTGGATCGGCACCTCGCGCGAATCCGGCGCGGCGCGGCACTCGACCTGGCGGCGTTGGGTTTCCGCGCTCAGGCGTTCCTGCTCCTGGCGGTAGGTCTTGCGCGCATCCTGCAGACGCTCGATATCGCTCGACAGCTCGTCGCGGCCCTGTACCGAATCGTTGGCCGGCCGCTGCGGCTGCCCCACGGCCTCGAACGCATCAACCGGCTCATCCAGTGGGCCGGGCTGGGAGGGCGGCGGTTCGCTGGCGCAACCGGCGATCAGCAAAGCCAACGCCGCGATGCCGGACGCAATCCAGTGGTTGGAAACAATGGTCATGATTCTCCCCCTAGCGGTTGGTATTCAGAGTTTATGCCTTGCTCTGGAAGTATGCACGCGGTCGCCATCGCGGTCATGCCCGGCACCGAAATACGGGCAACTCTGATTCCTCACGCCCAAACGCGCTAGCATGCGCGGCCTGTTCACGGCACACGGGCCACTATGCAAACCATTCGCATCCAACACGATTTCGATACGGACGCCGCGACCGTGTTCGACGTGATCGCGGATCATGCAGGCTATGCCAGCCTGCCGGGCGTGCGGCGGGCGTATTTGCGCCAGGCCGGCACACCGCAACGTCGCGGTATCGGTGCCGAACGCGTGCTGTGTCTGCCACTATTGACCATCGTCGAGCGTGTGACCGAATACGTGCCCGGAGAATTGCTGGGCTACCGCATCATCGAATCGCCGCTGCCGATCCATCATTTCGGTGCCCAGATACGCCTGGAGCCACTGGGCGACGATCTCGCCCGCACCCGGGTGCACTGGGTGTCGCGGCTGCGTGCCACCATCCCCTTTGGCCGCGATCTAACGGAGCGCGGTATCGCACGACAGATGACGGTCGGCTACACCGCAGCCTTGCGGATATGGGCGCGGCGGCTGCGCCGGATCTAGGGACTCGCCGCACGGCCTCCCAGTGCGCTACCCTCCCGCAAGGGGCCCGTTAACATACCGAGACATGACCATCGATTTACGCACAACGCTTGCTTGCGCTCTGGCGCTGCTGGCGATTGCTTGCAGTACTCAACCGACCCCGCCGATCGGCCAGGATGCGCCCACGACCGAACCACAGGCCAGACAGACCGACCAAGCGCAAGCAACAACGGCGCCTCAATCGGATCGGGAAAAAGCCCCAGCGCAGGACCCGGCGATCAAACAGCAACGGTCCGCGGCCGTCGATCGGGTGTTGGAATCCACCGCCGGGCGAGAACCGGTCCGTAACGCGGTCGCAACCTTTTATACCTCGCGCGACTACACGCCCGTATGGTTCGACGAATCGGGCCAGGCGCGGCCGGCAGTCCAGGCATTGCTGGAGTCATTTTCGCGCGCGAACCGCGAAGGCCTGGCGGTCGCCGACTACGGCCACGATGCGCTCGCCACGCGGACCCGACAGCTCGACGGTGACGGTCAATCCGATGCGATGGATCCCGCCAGTATCGCCGCGCTCGACACCCGGCTGAGCATGGCCTTCGTCGCCTACGCGATGGATCTGCACCGTGGACGCGTCGGCGCGCGCAATCGCGGTTCACGCTGGCACAACGACCTGCCAGCCGTCGACTATGCCGGCGCCCTGGCACGCGCGGCCCAGGACGGCGATGTCGATGCCGCTCTGGCCAGTCTGCGTCCGCCGCACGACGGTTACACCCTGCTGGTCAAGGCACTGGCGGACTACCGTGAGATCGTCGCCAACGGTGGCTGGCCCACGATCGCCGACGGCGAGCTGTTATCCACCGGCATGAGCGACCCCCGGGTACCCGCGCTGCGCGAGCACTTGCGCATCACTGGCGACCTGTCCACACGAACGACCGGAGCCGATACGCCCGTATCGAACCGGTTCGACACCGCGTTGGCCGACGCCCTGAAACAGTTTCAGCGCCGGCACGGCCTGAGTGCGGACGGCCGCCTGGGCCCCAATACGCGCGCCGCACTCAACGTACCGGCCGAACGGCGCACGCGCCAGATCGAGATCAACCTGGAACGCTGGCGGTGGCTGCCCGCCGATCTGGGCGATCGCTATATCATGGTCAATATCCCCGATTACCGCCTGCGGGCCTTTGACGACAGCAAACCCGCGCTGAGCATGAATGTGATTGTGGGCAAATCCTACGATGACCGCGCCACGCCGGTGTTTTCCGACCGCATGCGTTATGTCATCTTCCGCCCGTACTGGAATATCCCCGACAGCATCGCGACCGAGGAAATCCTGCCCGAGGCCCGGCGCGACCACGGATATCTCGCGCGCAAGAACTACCAGATCGTGCCCGTATTCGGCCCCAACGCCGAACCGATGCCGGTCACCGACGCGAATCTCGACCGGGTGGAGAACGGCGGCCTGCATCTGCGCCAGACCAGCGGCCCGCATAATTCTCTGGGGCTGATCAAATTCATGTTTCCCAACGAGTACGCGGTCTACCTGCACGATACCCCGGCCGATCAGCTGTTCAGCCGTACCCAACGCGACTTCAGCCACGGCTGTGTCCGCGTACAGGATCCGGCCGCACTCGCACGCTTCGTGCTCGAAGGCCGGCCGGAATGGGAGGACGCCGCCCGCATCGATCGCGCGCTGCACGAAGGCTCGCGTCAGCGCGTCGATCTGGCACAGTCGATCCCGGTCTACCTGATCTACTGGACGGCCTTTGTCAGCGATGAAGGGGTGCAGTTCCGCAACGATCTTTATTCGCACGACGACGAGCTCGACGCCGCCATGCGACAGGCCCGCAACGCACACACAACACCCACGGGGGCTATTTGACCTGGCTGAACCAGCTGCGGGGCGCGGTACTGGCCGCGACCGTCATCACCACGCCAACCGGTCATGCCGCGACCCTGCACACGATCAATGCACTACCCGCGCACCGGCTCGCGGCACCACCCCAGTTCAGCGCCCAAATCGATGACGAGCCGGTCGCCGGCGACGTGTCCGGCGTTTTCGTGATGCCGGGCGAAACGGTATTCATCGACGCGACCGAAGTACCCGAGCAGGCTGACCTGCATCTACAGACATCGGACCATGGGACAGCACACGAGGCCGGCGACGATCAATGGCACTGGCGGGCACCCGATGCGCCGGGCCTGTATCCGCTGACGATCCGCAACCGAGCCACCGGCGGCCTCCTCCACTTGAACGTGTTGGTCAAAACGCCATTCACGCGCCGGCGGACGCAACTGGATGGCTACGATATCGGCCGCTACCAGCCCTTGCCGGACGACCGTGATCCCGTCTATGCCCCCCCGCGTGGCTTGGTGCAAGTGACCGCCGCCAACCGGAATACGCGCATCGCCCCGCATTTCACGCTGGGCCAGTTTTTGTGCCATCAGCAACCGGATCACACGCCCAAGGCGCTATTGGTGCGCCAGCGCCTGCTGGTCAAGCTGGAACACATCATCGCGGCACTGGCCGAAGCCGGCCTGGAACTGGATACCCTGACCGTGATGAGCGGCTTCCGGACGCCGCAGTACAACGCCGACATCGGCAACACCACCGTCTACAGCCGACATCTGTATGGCGGCGCCGCCGATATTTTCGTGGACGCCAACGAGGACGGCGAGATGGACGACGTCAATGCCGACGGCGTCATCAACCGATACGACGCCGAATGGCTGGCCGACCTGATAGAAACCGTGACCGCCGCCAAACCGCGCCTGGCGGGTGGCCTGAGCGCGTATCCCGGCAACGGCTACCACGGGCCGTTTGTGCACGTGGACGTGCGTGGCACGGCCGTGCGCTGGTAAACGGGCGCACATCGACACACCCGCCACGCCGCGGGCATGCGTCTACCCGCGCCAGGTCCCGTCAGGGCACAGGCGCCGACTCGGTCGAAGTGGCATTGGTCGTGCCGCTGGAACCCATCGAACCATCGGACCCGGTTACGCCGCCCGGCGCCGTGCCGGTACCGCCGGCTTCGGTTGCCAGATCGGCCAGCAGCATGGCGACGGCATCGACCTGCTCCTCGCGGTTATCGATATCGTGGCGATCGGCGATGTAATCCGGGTCGTTGTAATAGATCGTGACCGTGCCGCTGTCGTCGGCCGCAACGAGCATTTTCTGGGGCAGATCCACGCCCGCGGTCTGCGTGGCGCGCATGAACTGGGTGCCGACTTCCGGGTTGCCGAATATGAACAATGTGCTCGGGTTCAGCCCGCGTGACACACCGCGCGCCTGAAAATCGACCGTCTCCATCAGTGTGAGGTTATCGCGAGCGTTGATCGCGGCAGTCAGTTGGTTGAGCGTGGTCGTGAAGTCATTGTCGCCGGTCACGCTTTCTATGCCTTCGCCATCGCTCACGCCGCTGGCCGCGCCATTGCTGGGATTGTCACCGGTCGCCTCGGAGGCAATGGCCTGCAGATCATCAGCCAGCGCATCGAGAGTGCCGTCTTCGGCATCGTCGAGATCATAGCGGGCATCGAGATACGCCGTGTTGGTATAAGCCACAGCCACGTTGCCGTTGGCCGTGTCGGAACCTGTGCCGGCACCGAACCCGTTGTTATCGTTGTCGCTGGCTCCGGTGCCGTCACGATAGATCAGCACCCGAGTGGGCAGATCCAGAGCCACCCGTGGATCGGCGGCGATCAACGGCGCGGATCGGTTCGGGGCGTCGAACAGGATCACGGTGGTCGGCCGAAGATCGCGGTTCACACTGTTGGCGTTGGCCTGATGATCGACAGTCGCGATGGTCTCGGTATTCGCACGGTTGCCGCTCGCGTTGCGCACATCGGCGAGCGTGGTATCGAACTCACTATCCGAGACAGCCACGCTCAGACCCGGCACGTTGGTTTCGGTGGCCGGCGGCGTATTGTCGTCGATGTCGTCGTCGTTTTCATCGTCGTCCAGCAACGAACTCCACTCGCAGCCGGCCGCGAACAGCAGCAGCGCGAGCAACGCCGCCAGCACAAGGTTACGAGACCACAGGGAAAATCGGGGTTGCTGCATGATGTTCTCGCCGGTCGAACGCGCCCAGTCTATTCGAAATGTTCGCGCCAGCGTTGCACGGCGACCTGCTCCTTGACCAGTCCGAGCACTTCGACCACCGCATCCCGCACTTCCGTGGACTGGCCGGCATTATCGGCCAGCAGCCGCGTGATCACGCTGTCGGTGATGTTTTCGACCAGGGCATCGAAATCGTCGGTCGCCAGCCCCGCCACGGCCTCGTCGAGGACATCGTTGACGGTCTCCGCGATCGCCTGCTCCAGCGCCTGGCTCACGAAGCTCCCCAGCATCGGCACCCGTTCGAGATTCTTCAGCGCCGGATTACGCTCCACACCGTTGTTGACGATGCTGGCCACATAGGCCTGCAATTGTTCGCGGTTGGCCTGATAGGCGCTGGTGATCGCGCTTTCCAGATGGGTGCTCGCGGCATTGGTCAGTGTTTTCTGGCGCGGTTGTATCACCTCCCGCACGACCCGCTGGCTGAGCTCCTGGCCGCCAGACTCCAACTCTTCCTGGGCACCGTCGAGCACCTTGATGACTACCCGGTCGGAAACCTCCTCGACCACGATGTCGTAATACACCATCAGGTGCTTGACGATGCCCCAGCTGCGGATGTCGATCACGCCCAGACGCTGCAGACGCACCATGATCGAAATGACGCGCAGCACACGCAGGAAACGGAAACCCGCGACCGGAATACAACCGAGCACGTCATACCAGTGTACGAACGGGTAGAAGTACCAGCGATAGTAACGCTGCTGGATTACCGCGACGATCCAGCCGACCAGCACATCGGTCACGAAAATGGCAACGAACACCAGATCGATGGCGATGAAATTCGCGTGGATATTGCTTTTGTACCAATCGTGGCCCGTGGCCCAGAGCGACTCGAAGGCCTGGGCGACCGGCCCGAGCGCAAACAGCGCATCGAACACGATCAACAACAGATTGAATGAGACCAGCGCCACGACGGCCAGATCCCACAACAGAAACAGACGTTCGCCGAGGGTCTTGTCGCTATCGATCACGTCCAGCGGGTTCCGCGAGTCGGACGAACCGGTCATGACACGCTGGCCACATTGTCATCCGCATCGGCACTGGCGCCCGTCAGGCGAACCGGACGCAGCATTTCATGGATTTCCGGCATGTGCATGTCCATCTGCCGATACCCCCAACCCACGGCAAGATCAATCGCGTCGGCGCCCGGCACCAGATTGACCGGAGACAGTGTCTGGTCGAAACGCACCATGGTGTCAGCATATACACGGTTGATACGCATCTGCATCTGCACGGTCTGGGTGATCGGCCACAGCCAGACATTCTTGGGATCGACCCGCGGGGTGAAACAGTCGAACGCCAGGTAATAGGCGTTGCGCGTACCCGTACGGCCCTCGGCGACGCCATTCCAGGCCGCGCGCACCGGCACGTTGTCGGCTACCCCGCCGTCGACGAGGGCGGCCAGATCATGCCGGGCCATGAGCTCGGAGAATATCTCGCGGGTCTGGCCCGCGCCCGGGCCAAGTTCGTATTGCAGAATGGTGGGCACCGCTGCAGAAAAACCGGCCGCGTCCACGGCGTGTACCGAACGAGTGTCGCTGTCCCGTCCAAGTACGATAGGCGTAACCACTTCCGGACGGAAGAACTGCAATAGCCGCGTGAAGCGCGCGGCGACCTGCACAGACATCGGTAACCAGCGGCCGGCGCTCTTTTCCGGTTTACGCACATCCGCCGACAGATGCTCGTAGGGGCGGCGCTTGACGCCGGCCACGATCAGATCGAGCGGTATCTCCATCTCGTCGAGCCGCAGTGGCCGTCGCAACTCCCCCACAGACAGACGCTGGTGTAGGGCCCGCAGGTGCAGATGCAACAGGCCGGGCAGCGAGAACTCGGCGCGGCGGCGTGCCGCCGTGAGGATATCGCCGTTCTTGAGCATGCCAGCGAACTCGACCGACTCCTTGATATCGAGGTGGCGCCGCTGGGCGCGGATGATACCCAGAACCGCGCCGATGGAGTTACCCACCATGTAATCCGGGATCAGCCCTTCTTCCATGAGCCGGGCGAAGGCGCCTACATACACGTAACCGGCGCCGCCGCCACCGCCGGCGACCGTAACCAGCGCCCGCCGCCCGGCCTCGCGGTCCAGCGCGGCGGCGTCGAAATCGTTGACGTGCGAGGCCAGCAGATCGCGGCGCAGATCGATCGCCCGCGCCCGCACCTCGGGTATCGCCTCGCGGCAGGCCGCCAGCTTGTCCTCGGCCGTGGCATCGCCGCGCAGATGATCGTAGAGGTGCTCCAGCAGCCAACCGCGCAGCGGCGCAATACGCTCGGGATCAACCGTGACATCCCGAGCGGCGCCATCCGTGGCCGGACGAAACACATGCAACCGCGCCAATCCCAGCGCATAACGCAGCGATTCGTAATCCGCCGGAGGCAACGCATCGGGCGCCGCCAGGTGAGCGCGCACCAAGGCGCGGTCCATGCGCTGCAGGCGCAGCCGCTGTCGGCTTTCCTGGATAGCGTGTTTGCGCGCCCCGGAGTCGGCTGGGTCGCCCGCGGGATTGGACGGCTCGTTATCGGTCATCACCGCCCCGCCAGGGCCGTATCCACGGCAGCGGATTCAAATACAGACACGGCCGGTCTTTTCGAGATAGCGCTGATGATAGTCCTCGGCGGGATAAAACACGTCCAACGGCTCGATGCGGGTGACGATTTCGGGCGTCATCCCCGCCTGCCGGTCTTCACGGCTGGACCGAGCCACCGCGGCTTGCTGCTCGTCGTGGGTGAATATCGCCGAGCGATACTGCGACCCCACGTCCGGACCCTGGCGATCACGGGTCGTGGGATCGTGCTCGGCCCAGAACACATCGAGCAACTGTTCATAGGTTACAACCGCCGGGTCGTACTCGACCTGCACCGCCTCGGCATGGCCGGTATCCCCGCCGCAAACCTGGCGGTAGCCGGGGTTGGCCACATGGCCACCGGTATAGCCCACGCAGGCGTCGGTGACGCCCTCGATGCGGCGAAAAATCATTTCGGGCTTCCAGAAACAGCCCATCGCAAACGTGGCTTTGGCCATGGCGACTGCCCTCGTGCGGTTTGGCATCTGGTTATCAGCATAACGTACTGCCGACGTCCAGCGTCACCGCGCTCCGTGTTTCATCGCGGATTGCTTGACGGTTCGGCAAGCCAGAGCTGAACTCGACGATAAAGGTATCGCAAACCCAACTGGAATGGCAGGCGGGCGAGCTCGGCAACGCGCGCATCCCGAACCATCCATTGAGCCTGCATCGGTCACCGCCCGCATCAGCGAGCCGCCCGCCGATGACACGCCGAATTAAAAAAACAGGTCTGTCGCCCCGAAACGCCATCTTCGACTTTAGTCGAATATATTAGAACAGTACGGCGACTCGGGCGCTGCTGGAGCAGCGACACCACCGGAAGGGCCACCGGCCGATCTCATGCTCCGGAGCAGGCGCCCTGCAAGGAACAACAGGCCGCCCGTCACGGAGTGATATGGCAATTACCGGCGGCATAATATCGGCCGTTCGTCGCGGCCTTTCCGACATGAAACATTTTCCGCTTCACAACATTAGAATACCGGTGCTAGAGTTATATATGAGCGTGCAGGGGACACGTAACCGACACACTGGGGGAATCATGAAAAAGCAACTTATCCTGGGCCTCGCTATCGCGGGCGCCGCCTTTCCTGTGTATGCCGCCGGTGACGGCGACATGGACCTGATGCGCCAGCAGCTGGATGCACTCAAGCAACAGGTGCAACAACTCGAGCAGCGTCTGGAGCACAACGAAGAGCAGCAGCAACAGACAGCCGAAACGGACACCGGGGCCTCCGGGACCTCTGTCAGCGTCCAGACCGGCGCCGGCCAGCCGCGCGACGCGGAACTGGATCGCGAACAGATCAAGCAGATCGCCGGCAAGAAGTACGACGAGAAACAGTCCAAGGAAGTCCAGGTGGGCGGCGCCTTGCGCTACAACTACACCTACACCAATTACAGCGACGACGCCTTCGGCAGAAACAAGAACAATGAGGAGCGCGGCGGCGATATCAATCTGGACGTGTTCCGCATCAACCTCGATGCCGATATCGACAATCTGCTGCTGTCGGCCGAATACCGCTTCTACGATTACATGCGCACCATCCATCATGGGTGGGTCGGTTATCGCTTTGCCGACGACAGCCAGGTCGAGGTGGGTGTGACCCAGGTACCGTTCGGCCTGCTGCCCTACGCATCCAACAACTTCTATTTCTCGTCGAACTTCTACACCGGCTTCGAGGACGACTACGACGCCGGCGTGAAGTACAAGGGATCGCAGGGCGCCTTCGACTACGCCCTGGCGTTCTTCAAGAACGACGAGAAGGGTGGCGACAGCGGCAACGATCGCTATTCCATCGACCCGACCAACCTGCCGGCCGACCCGCAGGATCGCACCGGTGCCGGCGACCAGATTCAGGAAACCAATACCGGCAACATGCGGCTGGCCTATACCTTTGGCGACGATACCGACTACAGCACGGAAGTCGGCGTGTCCGGTCAGTACGGCCAGATCTACAACAACACCCAGAACACACCCTACGGCCACAACGAGGCCTACGCCCTGCACGCACTCGGCAACTACGGCCAATTCGAGCTGATGCTGCAAGCCACCCGCTACGAATACGACCTCGACGGTGACGAAACCGCGATCGGCGCCGGGGCCTATGCCACGAACTACCCGTTCGCCTCGGAGGCGGACAGCTACATCGCCAATGTCAGTTACACCGTGCCGCTGGACATCGGCCCGTTCGACAGCATCGAGTTCTACAACGACTACTCGTATGTCGGCAACAAGTCGGGCGGTTTCGCCAACACCTGGCAGAACGTAACCGGTGCCGCCGTGGCCGCCGGCAATCTCTATACCTACTTCGACATCATCAACGGCAAGAACGAGCCGTTCGTCAACGGCATCATGACCGGCAATTCCGACAACACGGAAACGCTGTTCAACATCAACATGGGTTACTACTTCTAACCCGGACCGGCCTGAAAGCGGCGGCGGCTACGGCCCCGCCGCTTTTTTTGTGGCCGCGGGACGGGTAAGGCCGCTACACTCAACAGCTATGAGTCATGCCCCCGACAAACTCGTCGTCGGCATTTCCTCGCGCGCGCTGTTCGATCTCGAGGCCAGCCACCGCGTATTCGAGGAATCCGGCCGGGAAGCCTACTGCAATTATCAGATCCAGCACGAGGAGGACGTCCTCGAGCCGGGCGTGGCCTTCGGCCTCGTGCGCAAGCTGCTCGCGCTGAACGACGAATCGCGCGAGCGGGTCGAGGTGATCCTGCTGTCGCGTAACAGCGCGGATACCGGGCTGCGGGTATTCAACTCCATCGCCCATCATCAACTCCCGATCAGCCGGGCGGCATTCACCAGCGGCACCTCGCCGTACCGTTATGTCGGCGCATTCGGCGGCGACCTGTTCCTGTCTGCCGATCCGGACGACGTGCGCGCCGCGCTCACGGCCGGCTGCGCTGCAGCCACCATCGTCCCGGGGCAGTCGCTGGACAGCAGCGAGGGCGAGCTCAAGATCGCGTTCGACGGCGACGCCGTGCTGTTCTCCGACGACGCCGAGCGTATATTCAAGGAGCAGGGGCTGGAAGCCTTTGCCGCCAGCGAAGCCCATTCCGCCGACCAACCGCTGCCGGGCGGTCCGTTCAAAGCCTTTCTGGAGGCACTCACGCAAATACAGGGCGAGTTCGATCCGGCCGACTGCCCGATCCGCACCGCCCTGGTGACCTCACGCAGCGCACCCGCGCACGAACGCGTGATCCGCACACTGCGCGCCTGGCATATCCGGATCGACGAAGCCCTGTTTCTGGGCGGCATGGCCAAGGCACGTTTCCTGCAGGCGTTCGGCGCGGATATCTTCTTCGACGATCAGGCCACGCACGTCGGCAAGGCCGCCAGCATGGTTGCCGCCGGCCATGTCCCCCACGGGGTGGCCAACGAGTAGCGTCGTGATGCAGCCATCGTTCAGGTTAAGCCTCGAATCCGACAAGCTCTGGTCGCGGCGCGTTTCGCGGGGAACCGATTGCTGCATGGCCGGCACCACTTTTACTTCGATCCGGCTTGAGGTTTCGCGCTGCTGCGCGCGACTCAGACATCCGGATGTTTGTTCCCCTTCCTGTCTGCGCTGCTCAGCGCAGCGCAACGGGACTGAATGCAGACCGATAAAGACAAAGGCACACTCTTTATCCGACAACCCCGCTTCGGGTGAATCGCCGTGAATATCATCGGGGCCATTGTCGTCATCTTCGGCGCCTTGCTCGCCGCAACAACGATCGTGGCCTGGCCCTGGCTACGACACCGCTGGCGCGGGCCCGTCGCGCTTTCGGTGTCGGAGCGCAACCGACTGGCGGCACGTCTACCCTGGCACGCCATGCTCGACGACCGCCAGCGCGATACGCTGAACCGGCTGAGCGCACGCCTGCTCGCCGAAGTACGTTTTGTCGGCTGCAACGGCATGACCGTGACCCGCGACATGCAACTGCTGATCGCGGGCCAGGCCAGCCTGCTTTGTCTGGGCGCACAACCCACGGAATTTTCCCCGCCGCGCGAGATTCTGATCTACCCGGACGCGTTCTATATTCCGCGCGACATGCCCGACGAACAAGGAATCGTGGAAGACGCGCCCATGCTCGCTTCGGGCGAGGCCTGGCCGCAGGGGCGCGTGATTCTATCGTGGCAGGACGTCGAGGCCGCACTCACCGGCGAGCCGCATAATGTCGTGCTACACGAGTTTGCGCATCTGCTGGATTTTGCCGCACCCCAGGCCGAGGGCGCTCCGCCGATGGCCGACTACGATAGCTGGTCGGCCGCCTTTGGCACTGCTTTCGAGCGCCTGCGCGATTCCGGTTCGCCCGTGATCGATATCTACGGCGCCGAGAACCCGACGGAATTCTTTGCGGTTGCGGTGGAGTCCTTCTTCCAGCGCGGCGCGGCACTGGCCGATGCCCACCCGGACCTGCACGCGGTGATGGCCGCCTATTTCAATATCGACACCGCACGCCAGGCCCCGCGTTTTCGTGGTGTGTGACAACTATCGCCGGCGTCGATCGCCGGCCCGGGGCCGCTAGCTCACGGGCGCCAATTCGGCACTCGCCACTCCAGAAGACGCCGCCTACGCGGGGTTGTCTTCGATAGTGATCTCGCCACTTCCCGGCAACTGCGTCACCAGGTCCCGGCCGACCAGCCGCGACGGCGTATAGCTGCCGCCCTCCGGCGTGTTGGCGAGCAGATGCTGCACCACCGCCAGACTGGCGTGGATCGTGACGGTATAGCCGTTGGCGGTGCGCACCCGCGCCACCCGCCGCTCGCCCGCGGCATTGGTGACCTCACCCCAGACATGCGTGGGCTGGCGCTCGCGGGTGGCGGCATCCGGGCCTTTCACGCTGCGCGCGATGCGAGCCTTGAGAAAGGATTGCACCGGCGCCAGCCCCAGCAATGGACGCACCCAGTTGAGCCGCTTGACGCGCTTTATCAGCCCCGGCGACGCCGGCAAGTAGACTTCGATATCGTCGATGCCGGTGGTCTGCCAAGCCGTCGCGACATCCCCCCAGGGGATGGTCATGGCCTGCTTGGGACCATCACCGAAGTCGATTTCGCGTACGTTCGCGGCCAGCGGTACGGTCTCGATACGGCCGCCGCGGCGAACCTTGCCGCCATCGGCCAGGCCTTCGACCGATGTCTTGGCGGTGCCGGGCGAAAACCCGGAACGCGAGTCGAAACCCAGCGCCAGCGCAGTGGCGTCCGGTAGCGCGGCGGCCAGATGGGCGGCCACGCAGTCGGTGGGCACGACATCGAAACCCACGCCGGGGCACAACACGATACCGGCCTCCATGGCCTGATCGTGCCGGGCGAAAGCGTCCTCGAATACCGCGATCTCGCCGGTAATATCCAGATAATGCGTCCGGCTGGCGATACAGGCCGTCATGGCCTGCGGTGCCGTAGCCGAGAACGGGCCGGCACAATGCAGCAGTACGTCGATATCGACCAACTGGGCCGCTATCTCCTGCGGGTCCGCCAGGTCAAAGGTCCGCATCTGGCAACCGAGCTCGTCCGCCAATGGCTGCAACCGTTCGGCGTTGCGGCCGGCCAGCACCGGCACCATATTTCGCGACACCGCCTCGCGCGCGATCAGCTCGCCAGTATAACCATAGGCGCCGTAGATCATGAACGTCTTGTCAGTCATCGCTTTTCCCGGTCTTGATGAATGAACGGCTGGCGTTGAGCACCGCGCGGAAGAACCGATCCGGAGCGAGCCGCTTCATGCGGTACTGCCAGCGCGATGTGCGATGCGAAATCACCAGAAAACGATTCGCCACCGCCGCATCAAAGATATCGGCGGCGACATCGGCGGCGCTGACCTCGGCCCGCTTCATCAGCTTGTCCACCGTATCCCGCTGTCGCGGATCGGTACTGCGAAAGGACTCCATCAGGTTGGTGGCAAAGAACGCCGGGCACGCCACGGTCAGCCCGACGCCCTGATCGTATTCCTCGCCGCGGATGGATTCCGACAACGACAGCACCCCGGCCTTGGCCACGTTGTAGGCGGCCATGCCGGGCGCGTTGGCAATCGCCGCGAACGAGGCGATATTGACCAGCTGGCCACGGCTCTGACGCAGGCGTGGCAGTACCGCCCGGCTGCCACGAACCACGCCCATGAGATTGATGTCGAGCATCCAGCTCCAGTCCTCGGGCGGGGTATCGACAACCGTACCGGCACTGGCGACGCCGGCATTGTTGATGAACACATCGACCCCACCCCATTCCGCATCCAGGCGCTCGACCAGCGAGGCGAAATCGGATTCCAGCCGCGTATCCAGATGCTGCGCGATTGCCTCGCCGCCCGCATCACCGACTTCGCCGGCCACCCGCCGGGCCCGCCCACTCTGGATATCGGTCACCGCGACCCGCCAGCCGGCGCGGGCAAAACACAGGGCCAGTTCCCGGCCCAGGCCGCTACCCGCGCCCGTGATCGCAACTCGTTGCGCAGAAAGGCGTTTACCCGTGGCGACGTCAGCCATAGCGTCTCTATGCAGTGAACTATCCGGCCAATCTAGCACACCAACACGCATACCGAACGAACGTCCGTTATGTGTTGACGCGGTTTCTTCTGACTGCCTATATTTGCGCCATGACCCAACTCCTCATCATCCGCCACGGACAGGCCAGCTTCGGCACCGCCGACTACGACCGACTGTCCCCGACCGGCGAACGCCAGGCTCGCCTGGTCGGGCAGCATCTGGCTGCTGCCGGCCAGCAATTCGATGTCATGTTCGCCGGCGAGATGCTGCGCCAGACCGAAACCGCCCGCCTGGCGGCGGAGGCCTGGGCCGAACCGCCGGCGCTGCAGATCGATGCCGCGTTCAACGAATACGATCCCGATGCGCTGTTCCGTGCCTACCTGCCGCGGGTTCTGCAGGACAACGCCGACCTGTCCGGCCGCCAGGACGAACTGTTCAGCGACAGCCGTCTGTTCCAGAAGGTATTCGAGCGCGTGACCCGGCACTGGATCGACGACACGCCGCATGATGGCGGCGCATGTGAACGATGGCCGGATTTCACGGCCCGGGTCGAGGCGGGGCTGACTCGCCTGCACGACGATTACCCGCCTGATAGCCGTATCGCGCTGTTCACGTCGGGCGGGCCAACGGCCGTGGCGATCGCGGCAGCCGTCGAAGCCAGCGCGCGCAAGACCATCGAAATGAACTGGAGCATCCACAACGCCGCCATCAGCGAATTGCGCGCGACCCGTGGCGGCTGGCGGCTGACGGGCTTCAACGATATCTCGGCACTGCGTGCGGCCGGAGACCCGGCACTGATCACAATGCGGTAAACCGCGATGCCCGCCGCGCGCACCGACAACACCACCACGCTGGACGCCTTCGCGGCCTATTACGACCTGAATACAGCCGCGCTGTGCGCCCATATCGTGGCCCGCGGCCAGGCCGCGGCAGGGATCCGCAATACCGAAACGGCGACCGCCAACCTCAGCCGTATTGTCGAAGCCGCGCTACGGCTGGCCAACCGCAAGGGCTTTGCCGCCATGACCCTGCGCGAACTGGCCGCAGCCAGCGGACTGTCGCTGGGCGGCCTGTACGCCTATATCCGGAACAAGGACAGCCTGGCCCAACTGATCCAGCAACAGATCGGCGTGACCCTGCGTACGGTGATGACCGATACGCTCACTGACCTGACCGACCCGCGTGAACGCCTGGCGCTGGCGATTCGCAGCCATGTCTTCACAACGGAATTGCTGCGCGACTGGTTTTTCTTTCTGTACATGGAGGCGCACCATCTGACGAGCACCGCCCGAGGGGAAGCCATCGCACTGGAGCGGGGTTCGGAAACCGTATTCTGCGACATCATCCGCGCCGGTCAGACAAGCGGCGCCTACGCGGGCGTACCGGCTCCGGTGGCCGCCGGTCTGCTCAAGGCGATGTTGCAGGACTGGTATCTCAAACGCATGAAACACCACGCACGCGGCCTCGATGCACTGTCCTACGCTGATACCGTAACTTCAGCCATCGAAGCCTATCTGACGACACCGGGCATTCCCGAGGAGATCCCATGACCGCCATCGATCAGGCCACCCGAATCCGCAAGGGCGAAACGCTCGACGCCGCCGCGCTGACCGCCTACTGTCGCGAGCACGCACCGGAACTGGTACCGGCGTCGGGCGACATCGACATCCAGCAGTTTCCCGGCGGGGCCTCCAACCTGACGTATCTGCTGGCGGTCGGAGACCAGGAATACGTGCTGCGCCGTCCGCCCTTCGGCAGCGAGGTCAAGTCCGCCCACGACATGGGCCGCGAATACGCCGTACTCTCCCGGCTGCATGGCGTCTACGACTATGCACCCCGCCCGATTCTGCACTGCACCGACGAAAGCGTGATCGGCGCCGAGTTCTACATCATGCAACGGCTGCGCGGCATCATCCTGCGCCGTGACCCGCCGTCCGACATCGACCTCGGGCCAGAGACGGCCACGCGCCTGTGCGAGCAGCTGCTCGATGTCCAGGCCAAGCTGCACACCACCGACATCGAAGCCGCGCAGATGGCCGATTTCGGCAAGCCGGAAGGTTATATCGAACGCCAGGTCACCGGCTGGAACAAGCGTTTTCGCAACGCCCGCACCGATGACGTGCCGGATTGCGAGAACATCATGGCCTGGCTCGAGGCGCGCATGCCCAGCGTCACGCGGTCCGCGATCATCCATAACGACTACAAGTTCGATAACGTCGTACTCGACCCGGAACTCACGCACATCATCGGGGTACTCGACTGGGAGATGGCCACACTCGGCGATCCGGTAATGGACTTCGGCTGTTCCATGGCTTACTGGATACAGGCCGACGACCCGGAACCCTTGCAAAGCATCCGCATGGGCCCAACACAACTGCCCGGTATGCTGACCCGCGACGAGATGATCGCCCGCTATCGCGACAAGACCGGACTGGCGCTCGACGACTGGCCGTTCTACCGTGTATTCGGCCTGTTCCGGCTGGCGGTGATCGCGCAACAGATCTACAAGCGCTTCGTGACCGGCAAGACCCAGGACAAGCGCTTCAAGCGCTTCGGCCCGTTTGTCGCGGTACTATCCGAGCAGTGCGACGAGGTCATTCGGTCGAGCGACTGAACGCCGTCCGGCAGCATCATTTCAATAAACACGAGGAGACCCATGAAGCTTTACCAAAACCGTCAGGCCCCCAACCCGCGCCGCGCGCGCATGTTCATGAGCGAAAAGGGCGTCGACTTCGATGCCATCGAGATCGTCGAGCTGGATCTTTCGGCCGGCGACAACATCAGCGCCGAGCACAAGCACCGCAACCCGATGGGCGGGGTGCCGGTGCTCGAACTCGACGACGGCACGTACCTCAGCGAATCCATGGCCATCAGCCGCTACTACGAGGCCCTGCATCCCGAGCCACCGCTCATGGGCGTGGGCGCGCTGGAACAGGCCACCATCGAAATGTGGAACCGGCGCATGGAACTGAACTTCTTCATGCCAGTGGGCATGGCATTTCGCCACACCTCCGGCCATTTCAGCGATCGCGAAGCCGTCTGTCCCGAGTGGGGCGAGATCACGCTGAAAGGCGCACGCAAGATGTTCTCGTTTCTGAACAACCACCTGGCCAATAACGAGTACATCGCAGGCGAGTCGTTTTCGGTGGCCGATATCACGGCCTTGTGCACGGTGGATTTCGCACGCGTGATCAAACTGCGGATCGACGACGAACAACCGCACCTCAGACGTTGGTACGACACGGTCTCGGCGCGGCCCAGCGCGGGCGCGTGACCGCATTGGCCACCGCTGGCGACACGTCGACCTCGGCCGAGGTCGACGTTCTGGCCGACCACCTGTGCCGGACCGGTCGCTTGTTTGCCGAACGCGGCCTGTGCCCCGCGACGGGGGGCAATTTCTCGATTCGTCTCGATACCAAGGGGGTGCTGATCACGGCCTCGGGCGTAGACAAGGCCACGCTCGGGCCTGCTGATCTGCTGGTTGTGGACATCGCTGGCAACCCTCTCGCCGCAGGCGCCCGGCCCTCGGCGGAAACCGGCCTGCATCTGGCGCTGTACCAACGCTGCGCAGACATCGGCGCGATCCTGCATGTGCATTCGGTCGCCAATACGCTGTTGTCCCGTATCGATAACCCCCGCGAGCTGGTATTCGAAGGCTACGAGATGCAGAAATCGATACAGGGCCAACACACACACGCTACAGCGCTAACGCTACCCGTACTGGAGAATAGTCAGGATATGGATACACTGGCCACCGCGCTGGCGCCGCGTCTGGACGACGCCACGACCGCGCACGCCTTTCTGGTGCGCGGCCACGGCCTGTACGCCTGGGGTCCGGATCTAACCACGGCCCGGCGGCACCTGGAGGGCTGGGAATTTCTGCTCGGCTGTGAACTACAGCGCCGGAAACTGGAGTCTTGATGAAACTGGAACAGCCCTCACCCGAGGTCGTTGCGATCGTCACCGATATCGAAGGTACGACCTCGGATATCGCATTTGTGCACGAGGTATTGTTTCCCTACGCGCAACAGCAGCTACCGCTCTGGATTCGCCGGCACGCCGACGATCCGGACGTGGCCGCGCTGCTCGATGACGTCCGCGCCGAGGCCGGCGAACCCCGGGCCGATACCGAGCGCGTGATCGCGATACTGGCGCAGTGGATGGACGCAGACCGCAAGGCCACGCCGCTCAAGACACTGCAGGGGCGCGTCTGGCAACAGGGTTACGAGAGCGGGGATTTCACCGGCCACGTCTACCCGGATGCAGTCGCCGCGCTCCAGGCCTGGTCGGACGATCGCCGCGCGCTGTTCGTGTACTCCTCCGGCTCGGTCCCGGCGCAGAAACTGTTGTTCGGCTATAGCGACCACGGCGATCTCACCGGCCTGTTTTCGGGTTATTTCGATACCGGCATCGGCCCCAAGAAAGCCATCGCGAGCTACCGCGCGATTGCCGAAACACTGGGCGAAGCGCCCGAACAGTTGTTGTTCCTGTCGGACGTCGGCGACGAGCTCGATGCCGCCGCGGCCGCCGGCTGGCAGACCTGCTGGGTCGCACGCAGCGACGACACCCGGGACAAGGCTGCACTCAACGAAACCCATCCCGTAGTGGCATCATTCGACGATATCGAACTCGTGTAAGCGGCGCGTCCACCCTGGCGCAACCATCCGCTGGAGATCGGGCCATGAGCCAACTGACCATCTACGACGCAAACAAGCCCGGCCAACTATTGCTCGACACCCGCGATGGCGGGCGAATCGCCGCCGAGCTCGACCGGGCCGGGGTGCTGTTCGAACGCTGGCCGGCCACCGATGCACCGGCCGCCGACGCCAGCTCCGAACAGATCGGTGTCGCGTATGCAGCCGATATCGAGCGGCTGCAGGCACAGTTCGGGTACCGGACCTGGGATGTCATCGCCATTCATCCCGAGCACCCCGACAAAGACGCGATGCGCGCCAAATTTCTCGACGAACACACCCACAGCGAGGACGAAGTCCGTTTCTTCGTTGCCGGCGCCGGGCTGTTCACACTGCATATCCACGACCGGATCTACGCCACGCTGTGCGAGGCCGGCGACCTGATCAGCGTGCCCGCGGGCACGCGCCACTGGTTCGACATGGGCCCCAACCCACGATTCACCGCGATCCGGCTGTTCGACAATACCGAAGGCTGGATCGCCCACTTCACCGGCGACGAGATCGCTGCCCGATATCCGGCGCTGGAGAATTGATGCCGACCCGTGGCCACGTCTGACAAATGACCGACGTTCAGACCTCCTCGAACGATCCACTGGCTGTGGCCGTCCGGTCGCTGCCGGGCCGACTGTTGCAGCCGCAGCAGGGCGATACGATCTATCGCCAGGACGAAGCCGGTGAGCATCTGTTCCTGATCGTGGCCGGTTACATCAAGCTGACACAAGTCGATCGCGACGGCGCGGAACGTATCGCGGGCATCCTCGATAGCGACGAACTGTTCGGCCTGTGTGGCGAAAACGGCGCGCGCGAGCACAATGCCATCGCCAAGGGCCGGACACGTCTCTATCGCGTCGCCCAGCGGGATTTTCGCGGCCTCATGGAAAAGCGCAGCGATCTCGTGTGGCCGGTGGTGGAATCACTGAGCCGGCGCCAGCGCCTGGCCGAACGCCGCCTGCAGGCGCTGCTGGCGCAGGATGTACGCGGCCGGATCGCAACCGCCCTGCACGATCTGGTGGCCCACTACGGCGGCCGTTGCCGCCACGGCCACGAGATCGACGTGCCGCTGACCCAGCAGGAAGTCGCCGAGATGGTCGGCGCCAGCCGACCAGTGGTCAGCGCGGTTCTCAACGAATGGCGCCGCGACAACCTGCTCAGCTATACCCGGAACTATATCTGCGTCAACGACCTGGCGACGCTGCGGGACCTATCCATAGTGTCATCCAGCTGACAGATCGCCGTGCGGCACCCGGTTAGCCTGTGCTGGAGGGCACAGACCGGAGAAACACCATGGCACGTTGGGCACTGTTATTGCTGATCGCGGCGCTACTACCGCTTTCCGGCTGTTCGCAGCAGTCACAGGCTGCAGAAAGTGATACATCATTTTCCAAGTACGTGGATGCCGACGGCAACATCAGCCGACCGGAAGGGTATCGCGACGAGTGGGTTCATCTCGGCAGCTGGCTGGTCAAGAAGGATCAGCACGCCCGCGGCCCCGGCGTACACGACGTATATGCCAACCCCGAAGCCGTCGCCGCGTTCAAGGAAAACGGCCAATGGCCGGACGGCGCGGTACTGGTCAAGGAAGTCCGCGGCATCAGAAGCGCCGCGATGACCACCGGCGATGCCCAGTGGGCGGGTGATATCGGGGTCTGGTTCGTGATGGTCCGTGACCGCGAGAATCGTTTCCCGGACAACAAGATATGGGGCGAAGGCTGGGGCTGGGCCCTGTTCAAGGCCAAGGCGCCGGCAAAAAACGTCAACAGCAACTGGAAAAAAGGTGACCTGGACAACTGCTTCGGCTGTCACGCTCCAGCAAAGAATACCGAGTGGGTCTATATCGAGGGCTACCCCACCGTGCGCGACTCAGCGCGGTATTCGGCAGACGAAGGCGACGGCTAGAAGCGCCTGTCGCGCGAACGGTGCACTATCATCGCGCAACGGACATACGACGGTTTCACGCCAGCGAGCCCGCGTAGAAAAAGCGCAGATGGTTAGCCACTAACGTTGTTCAGCTTGGTGCCTTCATGTGAGCGTCTTCTGTTTCATGGGGCGTAGCCGCGGCCTCGAGGGCACCAGTGGCGACAGCAGCAGCGTCATACACACCGGTATCGATAATCCAGCTCGTGATCAACGCCGCGGGCGTGATATCAAAGGCCGGATTGGCCACCGGCGCATCGGCAGGCGCCCAGCACAACTCGCCCGCCGCGCCGGCAACCCCGCGCACCTCGGCTGCCGCGCGCTGCTCGATGGGGATGGCGTCGCCGCTGGGACACCGGGCATCGATGGTCGTATGCGGCGCGACGACACAAAACGGGATGCGGTGATGATGCGCCAGCACCGCGAGCCCATAAGTGCCGATCTTGTTGGCGAAATCGCCGTTGGCGGCAATACGGTCCGCGCCCACGATCACGCGATCCACCGCCCCGGCCGCCATGAAACTCGCGGCCATGCTGTCAGCGATCAGACGGTAATCGATGCCGAGTTCGGCCAGCTCCCAGGCGGTCAGGCGTGCACCCTGTAGTAACGGCCGGGTCTCGTCCACCCACACGGATATGTCCTTGCCCTGTTCATGCGCGCGCCGGATCACGCCGAGTGCCGTACCGATACCCGCCGTGGCCAGACCGCCGGTATTGCAGTGGGTGAGCAGGCGCTCGCCCGGCTGGATCAGGGCCGCGCCGTGCTCGGCCATGGCGCCGCAGAGCGCTCGGTCGTGATCGAACAACCCTTCGGCGGTTTCGATGACAGCGCTTCGCCAATCCGGGGCATCGAGCGCCCCACGCTGGGCATCCATCGCGTGCATCAGATTGACCGCGGTGGGCCGCGCCGCGCGCAATGTATCGATAACGGATTCGATCGTGTTTTTATCGTCCCCCATCGCGGCACGAACAGCGACAAATAACGCCGACGCAATCGCAATCATCGGCGCGCCGCGCGCCCGCAGCGCATGAATCGCCTCAACCAGTGTCTCCACATCGTCGACCGCGATCCAGCCCCGGGTCTGCGGCAGGCGGGACTGGTCCAGCAGCTGCAGGCGATCCGCGCGCAGTCTCAGGGCCAGGCAATCACGATCTTTCATGACGCGCTCACAGCCACAGCGTGGCTCGGTCGGATCACTCCGCGCCCAGACGTGCCAGCAGCTCGTCGGTCTTGGCGTGCATCAGATCGATGTCGCCACGCGTTTCGACATTCAGGCGCACCACCGGCTCCGTATTGGACTTGCGAAGATTGAAACGCCAGTCGCCGAAATCCATCGACAGGCCGTCGACTTTCTCGATTGACTCGGCGGCATCGCCGTAATACTGCTCCATATCGGCCAGCGCAGCGCCGGGATCGGCAATCTCGCGGTTGATCTCGCCGGACGCCGGGTAGGCCGCAATGCGCTCGGCGACCAGGGTGGACAAAGGCTTGCCGGTTTCACTGATCAGTTGGGCAATGACCAGCCAGGGGATATTGCCGTTATCGGCATAGGCGAAATCACGAAAATAGTGATGCGCGCTCATCTCGCCGCCGTAGAGCGCGTCGGCCTCGCGCATGGCCTGTTTCATGAACGAATGGCCCGATTTCGACTGCACGGTGCGGCCGCCGCTGTCGGCGACCTGGGCGAGCGTGTTCCAGGTCAGGCGCGGATCGTGCACGATCGCTGCTCCCGGATTCATGGCCAGCAGCATCTGTGCGATCAGGCCGACGATGTAGTAACCCTCGATGAACTCGCCGCGCTCGTCGAAGAAAAAGCAGCGGTCGAAATCACCGTCCCAGGCCACCCCGAAATCGGCACCGTGTTCGCGTACCGCGCCCGCTGTGGCTTCGCGGTTTTCCGGCAACAGCGGGTTGGGGATGCCGTTGGGCAGGTTGCCGTCCGGCTCGAAATGCAGCCGCTCAATCTCGAATGGCAGCCGTTTTTCCAGCGCCTCGACAACCAGGCCGGCACAGCCATTGCCCGGGTTGGCAACGATCTTGAGCGGCTTGAGCCGTTCGGGCTTGATCTGGTCGAGCAGAAAATCGATATAACCCGGCCGGTGATCCAGTTCGCGCCGCTCGCCGATACGCGCCGGCGTCGGAAAATCGTTGTGGTAGGCCGTGCGTTCGATATCGAACAGGCCGGTATCGCTGCTGATCGGTCTGGCCTGTTCGCGCACGAACTTCATGCCGTTGTAGTCGCGTGGATTATGGCTGGCGGTGACCATGATGCCGCCGTCCGCGGCCTCGTTGAAGGTGGCGTAATAGACTTCCTCGGTGCCGCACAGACCGATATCCAGCACATCGGCACCGGCATCCGTCAGGCCTTCGATCAACGTGTCCGCGAGGCCCGCGCTGGTCAGGCGCATGTCACGGCCGACGACCACGGTGGCCGCCCCCAGTTCGGCGACATAGGCCCGGCCGATCCGATAGGCGAGATCCCAGTCGAGTTCCTCGGGTACCCGGGCGCGGACGTCGTAGGCCTTGAAGAACGGATAATACTCACCCATCAGGGCTGCTCCTTGCGATCGAATGCCGGCTGTTCCGGCGTGGTATTCCCGCCGGGATCGACAGCATCCTCGGCTGCGGGTTCAATGTCCACCCGGCCATAGACATCGTCGAAACGCACGATATCGTCCTCGCCGAGATAACTGCCGGACTGCACTTCGATGACATCCAGATCCACCTTGCCGGGATTTTCCAGCCGGTGAACCGCGCCCAACGGGATATAGGTGGATTCGTTTTCCGACAACAGGCTCTCGCGATCGTCGCAGGTGACCAGCGCGGTGCCATGCACCACCACCCAGTGCTCGGCCCGGTGATGATGCTTCTGCAACGACAGCCGCCCGCCGGGGGCGACCCGGATGTGCTTGACCTGGAAACGGTCTCCGGCGGCGATCTGCTCGTAGCTGCCCCAGGGGCGATAGACCTTGCGGTATTCCGTGGCTTCGCTGCGGCCGTGCGCGCGCAATTTGTCGACCAGCTGGCGGACATCCTGCTCGCGCTCGCGGTCGGCCACCAGCACCGCATCGTCGGTGGCCACGATCACCTGATTGCGGGTGCCGAGCGCGGCAACCAGCCGGTCCTCGCTATGCACGATGCAGTCCTGCACATCCGTGAGCCAGGCGTCGCCATGCACACTGTTGCCCGCCGCGTCGCTACCGTTGACCCGCGCAACCGCGGACCAGCTCCCCAGATCGCCCCACTGGGCGTCGAACGCGACTACCACCGCGCGATCGGTGCGCTCCATCACGGCGTAATCGATCGAATCCGCTCGACAGGCATCGAAGGCTTCGGACTCCAGGCGCAGGAAATCGACATCGGTGACCGCCTGTTGGTGGGCGGCATGCACCGCGGCGTGGATATCCGGCGCATGCACGGCGAGCGCATCGAGAAAATCGCCGGCGCCGAACAGGAACATGCCGCTGTTCCAGTAGTAGTCGCCAGCGGCCAGATAGGCCGCCGCGCTATCGGCATCGGGCTTTTCCACAAAACGCCGTACGCCGCGAACGCCCTCGGCGTGGGAATCGCCGGCCTGAATATAGCCGTATCCGGTTTCCGCGCGATCCGGCGTGACCCCGAACAGGGTCAGCTGCCCCTGGGCAGCGACCGTGCGCGCGCGGTCGATCGCGCGAGCAAAAGCGGGGATATCACCGACAGCATGGTCGGTCGGCAGCACCAGCAGCTCGACGTCGTCGCCGTGGCGTGCGCGAGCCTCCAGCGCAGCGGCGGCCGCGGCAGCCGCCGTACCGCGCGGCGACGACTCCAGCAATATGGGGCCGGACAAACCGGCCGAACGCATCTGCTCGGCGATGATGAAACGGTGCGTCTCGTTACCCACCACCAACGGCGGCCCCAGCGCTTCCACACCGTCGACCCGCGCGAGGGTCTGCTGTAGCAGGCTACCGGCGCCGGTCAACTCGAGAAACTGCTTGGGCCGGCTTTGACGCGACAGCGGCCAGAGCCGGGTTCCCACGCCGCCCGCCAACAATACGGGTATCAACATCCTGTTCTTCCTTTGCGTTGCGCCTTGCGCTGCCGGGAAGCGCCAGCACCGGACAGAGCATGGGTTATATCAAAACTTGCGGTTATCCAGGCGGCGTATGCAGGGCCCCTGCCGATAGTTGCCGCGATGTCTTGTACAATCGATGTAATCATAACGACTTAGAACAAGCCTGCGCACGCCTTGCCGGTCGGCGGCTCGCGCAGAATGCCATGCAGGATGTACGGACGATGGACTCGTGATTCGACGGCAAGTGACGCAGCGGCTCGTTCGCCTGGCAGCTATCGCGCTGTGGCTCGTATCGGCCACGGCCGTGACGGCGGATACGCTCACCCTGAAGGACTTGCAGGACAGCATCGACAACGCCCGGTACGACACCGCCGCCCAGCAGACAAGCCATTATCTGGAGTTACACCCGGGCAACCGGGATGCGCGTTTTCTGTACGCGCTCGCCCTGGCCGGGCAAGGCAAACGCGCCGACGCCATCGACGCATTCAAGGCGCTGGCGGCTGATTATCCCCAGCGAGTCGAACCGGCAAACAATCTGGCGGTGCTCTACGCCCGCGACCAGCAGCTCGACAAGGCCCGGGAATGGCTGGAGAAGGCAATGGCGACCCAGCCCGCCTACGCGACCACCCACCGCAATCTCGGCGACATCTATACCGCACTCGCGGATCTGGCCTATCGCCGCGCGCTGGATGCGGACAATATAACCACCAGTGCGCCGCTGACCCTGCTCGATCGCTTCCATTATGCCCACGAGTCGGTGGCAACCGATGATTCGGCCCCATCGACGCCATCGGCGGACCGCGATCAACCCGGACCTGTGCCCGCGGCTAGCGAACGCCGCAGTGTCATGCAGGCCGTGCGCGCTTGGGCCCAGGCGTGGGCGCGGCAGGACGTCGAAGCGTATCTGAATTTCTACGCCGAGGATTTCGACCCCGGCGACGGCCTGACCCGGGCACAGTGGCGCGCGATGCGAAAGGCTCGGCTGGGGGAGCCGGACGATATCCATATCGCAATCGAGGATCCGACCGTCCGAGGTGTCGGCGACAACCGTCTGCGGGTCGAATTCATGCAGAAATACCGGTCTCCCGGTTACAGTGACGCCGTGACCAAACGCCTGCTGATGCAGCGCAGTAACGATGGCTGGCGCATACTGCGGGAAACAAGCATGACGGACTCATGAACTATCAACGGTTGTACCGGGTATTACTGATCCTGGCCTGCGGTGTCTGGCCGGTATCGGGTGTCGCAGGCCCGGACACGGCCCACGCGCAGAAACCTCTGCATTCGCAGGCCGAAACACAATTGATGGAAGCGCTCGGACTGGTCCAGAAAGGCGACTATGATTCCGCAATCAGCGATCTGTCCGATCTGGTCGCCGCGCGACCCAATTTCCGCCTCGCCCAGCTGGTATACGGCGAGCTTATGGTCGCGCGCGCTGGCGGTAGTGCCGAAGCGACCGTCAGTGACGAATTGCTCGATCAGCGGGACGCCCTGCTCGAGGAGGCCAAGTCGCGCTGGGCCCACCGCGCCGGCTTGGCGACCGACGGCAAGGTGCCCGCCTCGATACTGACACTCGCGCCGCAATACAAGCATGTCGTGGTCGCCGACCTGGCCAATAACCGAGTGTATCTGTTCGCCAACGAACACGGCACGCCGCGCCTGATCGCCGATTTCTATGCCACGATCGGCCGTGGCGGTGCCGGCAAGCAAAAAGAGGGGGATATGCGCACGCCGGTCGGCGTATATCACATCACGCGGTTTATCAACGACAACAGCCTACCCGAAATCTACGGTGTGGGTGCTCTGCCGGTGAACTATCCCAACGCGCTCGACCGTAAACGGGGCCGCACAGGCTACGGCATCTGGCTGCACGGCGTCCCACGAGCCACCTACTCACGCAGCCCCAGGGCGAGCGAGGGCTGCGTGGTGATCGCCAACGACGATTTCACAACCATCTTCGAGCACGTTACGCCAGGCCGGACACCGGTGGTCATGACCGACGGGATGAAGTGGATATCGGTGGCCGAAGCCACCCGGCAGCGCGACTCGCTGCTCGCCGCCATCGAGTCCTGGCGGCAGAGCTGGCAGGCCATCGACACCGACGCGCTGGTGGCCTATTACGCACCGGATTTCATCAGCGACGAAGGCCTGGACAAGGCCGAGATGACCGCCCACAAGAAAGCCGTCAACTCGGCAAAGACCCGTATTTCCGTCACCCTCGACCAGATGAGCATGTTTCGCTATCCGGGCGAGCAAGACATGGCGAAGGTCACGTTCAACCAGGATTACAACAGCAACAACTACAACGGCGAGAGCCGCAAGACCCAGTACTGGCAACGCGAAGAGGATGGTCGCTGGCAGATCGTGCTGGAGACCGAAGAAAACTAGCGACGGGCGTCGGCGCCGAAGCTCAGCCGTCGTCGGAACGCTTCTTGCGTTGCTGCGCGATCAGGTAATCCGCCACATCGAACATGGCGCTGTTGCTGCCCGCCAGCTGGCCATTGACCCAGTAGCGGCCGGCCACCCCGAAACTCGGCGTGGCACGAACGCGGAACCGGCGCATCATCTGGCCCGCCGCACGCACCTGCGCACTGATCCGGTCGCTGCCGTAGACCTTGTCGAAACGCGCGCCCTCCACGCCGTGCGCCACCATGAATGAGCGCATATCGGATTCGGTGCGCAACGCGCGTCCCTGCTCATGCATGGCATCGAAGATGTCCGCATGCATCGTGTCCGGGACATCGAGCGCCTCGACCGTATAGTACAGCCGTGCGTATTTACGGCCCGCAGCGCCGAACAGCACCGGAACGCGAGTGAATACGACATCGTCGGCCAGCTGTTCACGCCAGTCTTTCACTTCGGGTTCCAGGTGATAGCAGTGGGGGCAGCTGTACAGAAAGAACTCGACCACGTGGATCTTGCCGTCCCCGGGCTGCTCCATCGGTTTATCGATAACCTGGTAGTGGTCGCCCGCCACATAGCGCGACACCAGGCCCTGGGCGGAAGCGATCCCCCCAAACAGGAAAATCGCTAGCGCGATGAAACTGGACACATATCGCATCATCAAACCCCGTTACTGCTGGCTGTTGCTCTCGGCGGATTCCGGAACCGACTCGGTATTACCGCTTGTTCCGTCGCTATCGTCCTGATCTGCGCTGCTGTCGCTGGCGGCTTCGGCATCATCCGTGGCTGCATCCGTACTGGTCTTGTCGGCTTCGCCTGCGTTGGCTTCTTGCGCCGAGCCGGATGCCTCTTGTTGCGACTTTTCAGCACCGGTTGCGCCTTGCGCCGGGTTTTCCGACCCGCTATCGGCGCTGCCGGCAGAGCCGCCGGATTCGCCTTCGGCGGCGTCGTTCGACTGTCCGGATTCCTCGGCGCCACCCTGCTGCGCACCGGACTCGGACGGGCCGGCGACGTTCTGCATCAGCGCGCCCTTGTCGTTGCCGGCGCCTTCGCGGGACGGCGCCAGCCCGGCCACATACGATGCCAACGCCTTGATCTGCTTGTCGCTCAGGCGGTTGGCCACGTCGGCCATGATTTTCGCATTGCGGTAGCCGGCACGCTTGCCGTCACGATAGGCGGTCAATTGCGCTACAACGTACGGCGCGTTCTGGCCGGACAGACGTGGGAACTTGGCCGCGGCATTGCCAAGACCCGAGGGGCCATGGCAACCGGAACAGGCCGGTATGTTCTTGTCGGGATCGCCGCCGTGGTACAGCTTGGCGCCAGCCGGCGCGATCGCCTTGTCTGCCGCCGCAGGCCGCGTCTTCTGGGCCGCGAAGTACGCCGCGACATCACTCATCGCCTGATCGTCCAGGCCCGCGACCTGACCGGCCATGATTGCGTTCTGGCGTTCGCCGGACTTGAACAATTTGAGCTGCTCGAGGATATAGGGCGCGCCCTGGCCGGCGAGTTTCGGAAATTGTGCGGACTCCATGTTGCCCTTGGGGCCGTGGCAGGCGGCACAAGGGGCCGCAACCTGTTTGCCGGCTTCGGGATCGCCATCGACCAGGGGATTGGTGTCGGGCGGCGCCGCCAGCGCCACGCCGGCGGATATCAATAGCCCGAACAACAGAAAAATGCGCTTGGTCATGTTTTGTTTCGTCTCCGACACGAATCGGCAGCACAATGGATAAGCATCCGATCCAATCCGGATGCTGCTGCACGCTGGCAAACACGGTTATTGTAACCCACCCGGTACGCTGACCACAGTCGAACGGCCACATAGACCCCGACGCTTTTCAATCCGCCGCGAATGTTCTGGTGACCCCATGACCTCGATACAACCCGCTGAATTCACTGGCATGCGCTTCGTATGCTCGGCACCCCACGCGGGCGCCTTCCCCGAACCCGATCAACCGGAAGTCGCCTTTGCCGGACGTTCCAACGCGGGCAAGTCCAGCGCACTCAATGCGATTTGCGGACGGACCGGCCTCGCCCGAACCAGCAAGACGCCGGGGCGCACCCAGGCGATCAATTTCTTCGACGGCCCGGGATGGCGTTTCGCCGATCTGCCCGGTTACGGGTTTGCGCGGGTGCCGCCGGCCAAACGCGCCGCCTGGCAGACCCTGATCGAAGGCTACCTCGGTGAGCGCCCCTGCCTGGCTGGTGTAGTCCTGATCATGGATGCCCGGCGGCCGTTACTGACGTTCGACCGCCAACTGCTGGACTGGGGCAGTGAGTACGGGCTCGCGTTTCATCTGATCCTCACCAAGGCCGACAAACTCTCCCGCAACCAGCAGGTCAATACGCTGCGCCAGGTCGAGCGCGAATTGGCAGGGGGCGCTACCGTGCAACTGTTTTCCGCCAGCAAGCGCCAGGGCATCGACACGGCCCGCGCCGCCATTAACGCACTAATCAACGGTGAGGACGACTGATTTGTTGCAAATGCGAATCATTACTATATAAGATCGACGGGCAATCCACTCGGAGAGCTGTTCCATGGCATACGATATTCGAGCATGGCTGGACCCGGACGGAACACCGCAACTGGAGATTATCGACGCCGACTCAGGCCACCTGCGCGTGAGCTGGAAAGCGGGCGAGCAACAATCGCGCGCAGTCAAGTCACTGTTTCACGAGCTCATGTTGTTGAGCCTGCGTGACCGCCTGGATCCGTCAAACGAGGCCGGGGCACTGCGCGCGCTCGTCGACCGTCAGCGACCGCTGGTCGGAAAACCCGCCCGATAACTGGCAGTACCGGACGGTCTGTGTCATAAATGACGCAGATCGTTGAATGCTCAGGGATAAAAAAGCCCCGACGGCAGGGGGAGCGCCGCCGGGGCCAGCTATCCGGCCTTGGGGAGGCCGGACGGGGATTACCGCTCAGGGAGAAAAGCGGGTAAGCCTGTCGCTTACATGAAGTCAGACCAGCAAAACCGCCACGGGTTCCTGGCCGACGCCAATTATTTTCCAAACGTTCCGACTCGCCCACGTCAAAGCGGCAGCCGATACGAAAAGCATCCATAAAAAAGCCCCGACGGCAGGGGGAATACCGTCAGGGCGAGTCGCCCGATCGGGGGAGGACCGGACGAGGTTACCGCTCAGGGAGAAAAGCGGGTAAGCGCATTGCTTACAGAAAGTCAGACTCAACAATGGGCGGTTGGTTCCAGCATTCCTGAATTTTTTTGCTCAATCCGGTCAAACCGCTGATCAGCCTGATAAAAAATTTCCAGAAAATCCAACCATCGCCGGCGACACATGCGGTACGCCGGACTGTTGCTTTGCTACGAAGCCGCTCGACCTGCGTCTCAATGCGCCCGTTGCCAATTGGCGGCGATTCCTGCTTCAGCCAGCAACGGCACATCCAGGGTGGCAACCGCTTCCATGCGCGCGCTGACCGCTTTTGCGAGCCGCTCGGCCTCGGCTTCCGGGACTTCGAACACCAGTTCGTCGTGTACCTGCATGACCATGCGCGCCAGCTCGCCGGTCTCGCGCAGCCAGGCATCGACATCGATCATGGCTTTCTTGATCAGATCGGCCGCGGTGCCCTGTAGCGGTGCGTTGATGGCGGTGCGCTCGGCATACTGGCGCCGTTGGGCGTTACGGGCGTTGATTTCCGGCAGATACAGCCGCCGCCCGTAGAGGGTCTCCACATAGCCCTCGGACTTGGCCGCAGCGCGGGTATCGTCCATGAAGCGGCGCACGCCGGCAAAACGCTCGAAGAAACGCTCGATATAAGCGCCGGCCTCGTCGCGGGCAATATCGAGCTGCTTCGACAGGCCGAACGCCGACATCCCGTACATGAGACCGAAATTGATCGCCTTGGCCGCACGCCGCTGGTCGCTGCTGACCTGCTCCAACGGCGTATCGAACACTTCGGCCGCGGTGGCAGCATGGATATCGCGGTTCTCGTTGAAGGCGGCGAGCAGGCCGTCATCACCCGATAGATGCGCCATGATGCGTAGCTCGATCTGCGAATAATCCACTGCCAGAATCCGGTGGCCCTCGGGCGCGATGAACGCTTCCCGGATGCGCCGGCCGGACTCGGTGCGGATGGGTATGTTCTGCAGATTCGGGTCCGACGACGACAGCCGGCCGGTCGCCGCCACGGCCTGGTGATAGGACGTATGGATACGACCGGTCTCGGGGTTGATCTGGGTCGGCAGTTTGTCCGCGTAGGTGGAGCGCAACTTGGACAGCTCCCGCCACGAGACAATCAACGCGGGCAGTTCATGGCGGTCGGCCAGCTCGCGCAGCACGTCCTCGGCAGTCGACGGCGCGCCCTTGGGCGTCTTGCGGATGACCGGCAGCTCCAGCTTGTCGAACAGGATGTCCTTGAGCTGGGCCGGCGAGCCGAGGTTGAACTCGCCCCCGGCGGCCGTGAACGCCTGATCCTGAATCTGCTGCATGCGCTCGGCCATTTCCCGGCTGACCCGACCCAGCAGGTCACGATCCACCAACACGCCGTTGGCCTCGACGCGCGCAAGCACCGGCATCAGCGGCATCTCGATATCGTCGTAGAGCGCCTTCAGCGCCGGGATTTCGCCCAGCCGCCCGTACAGCAGCTGGTGCAGTTGCAGGGTGATATCCGCATCTTCGGCGGCATAGGGCGTGGCGACATCCAGCGCCACCTGGTTGAAGGTAATCTGCTTGGCGCCCTTGCCGGCGACTTCCTCGAACTTGGTGGTCTTGCGTTCGAGATATTTCTGCGCCAGCGAATCCATATCGTGCCGGGTCGCCGTGCTATCCAGCACGTAGGATTCGAGCATGGTGTCGTGGTCTGCGCCGGCGATATCCACACCGTGACGTTTCAGCACATTGATATCGTATTTGATGTGCTGACCGAGCTTGGGGATATCCGGGTTCTCCAATACGCTCTTGATCCGGTCCAGCACGTGCCGGCGCGGCAGCTGGTCGGGCGCGCCCATGTAATCGTGGCCGACGGGGACATACCAGGCCTGGCCGGGCGCGACCGCGAACGACAACCCCACGAGCCCGGACTGCATCGCCGACAGGGCGTCGGTCTCGGTGTCCACACAGATCAGGTCCGCGGCCTCCAGCTGGGCCATCATGGCCTCGAAGGCGTCATCATCGAGCACGACCTGATAGTCGGTTGGTATCGCCTCGGTCGGTGCGGATGCACTCTCGAGGACATCCAGATCGTCCAGGAATCGGTGGAACTCGTAGCCGCGATAGAGATCGGCCAGCGCGGCGGTGTCCGCGTCGCGGCGGGTGAGGCGTTCACCCGCTTCGCCCAACGTGAGATCGCAGCGGATCGTAGCCAGATCCTTGTACAACGGCAGATCGTCGAGAGTCGCGCGCAGGTTGTCCGCCACCTTGCCGCCGATATCGTCGGCGTTATCGATCACCCCTTGCAGCGAGCCGTATTCATTGAGCCACTTGGCCGCGGTCTTGGGCCCGACCTTCGCCACCCCCGGGATATTGTCGGAACTGTCGCCGACCAGCGCCAGATAATCGGCGACGAGCGCCGGTTCCACGCCGAACTTGTCGTGCACCCGATCCACGTCGGTGCGCTTGTCCTGCATGGTGTCGAGCAGATTGACACGCGCGTTAACCAGCTGCGCCATATCCTTGTCGCCGGTCACGATCAACACCTCGCCGGAATCGCGTGCGGCGAGGGTGCCGATGACATCGTCGGCTTCCACGCCGTCGACCTGCAACAGCGGCAGGCCGAGCGCGACGACCACCTCGCGGATACCCGCGAACTGGGCCGACAGTTCTTCCGGCACCGGCGGACGATTGGCCTTGTAGTCCGCGAACAGCTCGTTGCGGAAGGTCGGCCCGCGCGGGTCGAAGACCACGACGATCCGGTCCGAGGCGTACTCGCGCAGAAACTTGCGCAGCATGTTGGTCATGCCGTAGATCGCGCCGGTCGGCTCGCCGGCAGCGTTGGTCAGCGGCGGCAGCACATGAAAGGCCCGATACAACCAGGACGAACCGTCGATCAGAATCAGCGGGCCTTGCGGCGAGGCGTCGTTTTTCGGCATGAGAAGCAAAAGGTGCGTGGCGCCGGAAGGCGCGCAGATGTAGGCGGTCAGCTTAAGGAAGTACCCGGCTTTTCGTCCACGGATAAACAATAGTGCCGCTTATCGGCAAATCAGTCCGCCAATCGACGCAAAAAGCCGTAAATACGACAAGCTTTATCTACGGATTACGCAGATTACAAGAATAAGCAGATGTTGATGCCTGTATTCATTCGCGCTTTTTGGCGTTCATTCGCGGACTATTCCTGCTTACCAACCAAGGCTAGCCTGGCGGCAACCGTTGCTCACCGCGCATCAGATCGGCGATCGTTTCACGGGCACGGATTTCGTGCGCCTGGTTGTCGTCGACCATCACCTCGGCCCCGCGCGGTCGCGCGTTGTAGGTCGAAGCCATGACGAAACCATAGGCGCCGGCACTGCGCACCGCCAACAGATCGCCCTCGGCGAGCGCCAGTTCGCGGTCGTGGCCGAGAAAGTCGCCCGTTTCGCAGACCGGCCCGACAACTTCCCATGCGCGGGTTTCGCTGCCGTCGACCCGCGCCTCGCGCACCGGCACGATCGCCTGCCAGGCGTCGTAAAGCGCCGGGCGCAGCAGGTCGTTCATGGCTGCATCGACAATCGCGAAATGCTTGTCACCGGCATCGGCGCCGGGCTTGAGCAACTCCACCCGTGTCATCAGCACACCGGCGTTTGCGACCAGCACACGGCCGGGTTCCAGCACCAACCGCAGGTCGCGCCCGGCGACAAGCTCGCGAATCGCCTGCGCATATTCAGCCGGAGAGGGCGGGGTTTCATCGCGATAACGAATACCCAGGCCACCGCCGACGTCCATGTGCTCTATTTCGATACCGCGCTCGGCCAGCCGGTCGATCAGGACAAGCACCCGGGACACGGCATCGCGAAACGGAGCCAGACCGGTCAGCTGGGAGCCGATATGGCAATCCACTCCACGGATCGCGATGCCATCCATCTCCGCCGCCCGGGCGTACAGCGCTTCCGCGCGCTCGATTGCCACCCCGAACTTGTTGTCCTTGAGGCCGGTGGCGATATAGGGGTGGGTTTGGGCATCGACATCGGGATTGACGCGCAACGAGATGGGGGCTCGTCGGCCACGGTGTACGGCAATCGCATTGATGCGGTCGAGCTCGGCTTCGGACTCCACGTTGAAACAGGCGATTCCCACTTCCAGCGCGCGCTCGATTTCGTCCACCCGCTTGCCCACGCCGGAGAACACCACCCGCGCCGGATCGCCGCCGGCCGTGATCACCCGTTCGAGTTCACCCACCGAGACGATATCGAACCCGCTACCCATATCGGCGAGCAGGCCAAGCACGCCGATATTGCCGTTAGCCTTCACGGCAAAGCAGATGTCGTGATCGATGCCGGCCAGCGCCTCAGTGAATACCCGGTAGTGCCGGCGGATCGTGGCCGCGCTGTAGACATAGCAGGGCGTACCGAAACGCCGGGCGATATCGGGCAGGGCCACGCCCTCGGCGTGGAGCACGCCGTCGTGGTACTCGAAATGATCCATGAGCTACGGGTTGTCGTTCGGGCCGGAACCGGCCGGGGAATCCGCGTCGCCGTCGTCACCCGGGCCGGCATCCTCGGACGTGTTCTGGTCCGATGTCTGGTCCGCATCCAGGCCGAACGGACCCTGGGTCTGCGACTCGGGCGCTTCGCCCGGCAGAAACAAAGGCCCTTTCTGGCCGCAGCCGGCCAGCAGCAGACCAGCCAGCAGCACGATCGGTACCACTCTCATCATCGCATCACGCCCGAGTATTCAGGATCACAGTCTAGCAGCGATTCAAACGCCCAGGTGCTGCGCCAGAAACCGCAAATGGTCCTCCATGAAGCTGGCGATAAAGAAATAGCTGTGGTCATAGCCGTCGCGGCGATGCACTTCGACGCTCGCGCCGACCTGCTCGGCGGCTTCTTCCAGCCGGTGCGGATGCAGCTGTTCTTCGAGGAAGTTATCGGCCAGCCCCTGTTCCACGCGGATCGGCGGCAGCGCCTCGGGGTTGTCGGCCTGGCCGATAATCGCGGTCGCATCGTATGCGGCCCAGGCGGCCTGGTCATCGCCCAGATAGGTCGGGAACGCTTTCTGGCCCCAGGGCACCTCGGTTGGCGCGCAGATGGGGGAGAACGCCGAAATCGCAGCGAAACGATCGATATTGCGCAGCCCGATCACGAGCGCGCCGTGGCCGCCCATGGAATGCCCGCTGATCGCTTCCCGCGACAGATCCAGACTGATGCCGCACTCGTCGGCCAGCAGCGCCGGGAGCTCACGGACCACGTACTCGTACATCCGGTAGTGCGACGCCCAGGGCGCCTCGGTGGCATTGACATAGAAACCCGCGCCCTGGCCGAGGTCGTAGCTGTCGTCGTCGGCCACCTGATCGCCGCGCGGACTGGTATCCGGCACCACGAGGGCCAGCCCCAGCTCGGCGGCGATGCCCTGTGCGCCCGCCTTGTTGACGAAGTTCTCGTCGGTACAGGTCAGGCCGGATAACCAGTACACCACCGGCACCCGCCGGGTGTCGGCCAGCGGCGGAAGGTACAGCGAAAACGTCATGTCGCAGCCGCAGGTCGTCGACGCATGCCGGTACCGGCGCTGCCAACCACCAAACGACCGATGCTCGTCGATTTTTTCCATTGCCGTCTCCGTTTAGAAGTGCAGCACCGAACGGATCGCCTTGCCCTCGTGGAGCAGGTCGAAAGCTTCGTTGATCTGCTCGAAATCCAGATCGTGGGTCACGAAATCGTCGATGTTGATCTCGCCACTCATGTAGCGATTGACGTAGCCGGGCAGTTCCGTGCGCCCCTTGACGCCGCCAAAGGCGGAGCCGCGCCAGACCCGGCCGGTCACCAGTTGAAACGGACGCGTCTCGATGGTTTCGCCGGCACCGGCGACGCCGATGATCGTTGATTCGCCCCAACCCTTGTGGGCGCATTCCAGCGCGGCGCGCATGACCTCGGTATTGCCGATGCACTCGAAGGAATGCTCCACACCGCCGTCGGTGAGGTCGACGATGACCTGCTGGATGGGATCGTCGTAATTCCCGGGGTTGATGCAATCCGTGGCCCCGAGCTGCTGCGCGAACTCGAACTTGTCCGGATTGAGGTCGATACCGATGATACGGCTCGCACCCGCCATCTGCGCGCCCTGGATCACCGACAGACCGATGGCGCCGAGGCCGAATACCGCCACGGTGTCACCGGCCTCGACCTTGGCGGTGTTGAACACCGCGCCGATGCCGGTGGTGATGCCGCAGCCCAGCAGACAGACCTTGTCCAGCGGCGCGTCCTTGCTGACCCTGGCGAGCGAGACTTCCGGCACGACCGTGTACTCGGAGAACGTCGAGGTGCCCATGTAGTGGTACAGCTCGGTCCCGCTCTTGGAAAAGCGGGTGGTGCCGTCGGGCATCAGGCCCTGGCCCTGGGTTTCGCGCACCGCGCCACACAGGTTGGTCTTGCCGGATTTGCAGAACTTGCACTGGCCGCACTCGGCCGTATACAACGGAATGACATGATCGCCCACCGCCAACGAGCTCACGCCGTCGCCGACTTCCTCGACGATACCACCGCCCTCGTGGCCGAGAATACGCGGGAAAAACCCTTCCGGGTCCGCACCCGACAGGGTGAATGCGTCGGTATGACAGACGCCGGTCGCGACAATACGCACCAGCACTTCGCCGGCCTTGGGCGGCGCGACATCGATTTCTTCCAGGGTTAGCGGCTGGCCTGCTTCCCAGGCCACGGCGGCGCGCGCTTTCATGGCAACTCACCTTGTGTTGGATAACCCGTGCAGCCTACCGCAACGACCGGCCACTGGAAAGCGGTGAAGGAATCTCAAGGTTCCTTTATCTTGCACACAGGCGTTGTGCTGCGCAGACTCTCGCGCTCGGCATTCTTCAACAACGGCCCGACACCATGCTCGACTGTATAGAAATCGAACCGAAATCCGACGCCACCGCCAGCGTCATCTGGCTGCACGGCCTGGGCGCCGACGGCAACGATTTCGTGCCGATCGTGGACGAACTCGGCCTGGGCGCCGACCACGGTGCCCGGTTTGTGTTTCCCAACGCGCCGGTCCGGCCGGTCACCATCAACAACGGCATGTCCATGCGAGCCTGGTACGACATCGCCGGGGTATCGATCGCCGACAAGCAGGACGTCGACGGCATTCATGCCAGCGCCGCCGAGATCGAGGCGCTGATCGCGCGCGAGAACGGGCGCGGCGTGCCCACCGAGCGCATCGTGCTCGCCGGCTTTTCCCAGGGCGGTGCGATTGCATTGCATGCGGGCCTGCGCCATACAGAGTCACTGGCGGGCATCATGGCGTTGTCGTGCTATCTGCCATTGCACGAAAGCCTCGATAGCGAGGCCGCGCCGGGCAACGCCGCCACGTCGATCTTCATGGCCCACGGCAGCGAAGACCCGATGGTGCCGGTATCGCTCGGCCGTTCCAGCCGCGATATGCTGCAGCAGGCGGGCTACGCGGTCGACTGGCACGAGTATCCGATGCAGCACCAGGTCTGCATGCCCCAGATCCAGGATATCGGCGGCTGGCTCGCGACCCGCCTGAACAACTGATCGGACCATGATCGACACGCTCCAGCAGCTGATCGCGGATTACGGCTATGTCGCTGTAACGCTGGGCTGCCTGCTGGAGGGAGAAGCGTCGATCCTGCTGGGCGTATTCGCGGCCAGCCGCGATATCCTGACGGTCGAGGGCGTCGTCATCGCCGCTGTCGCAGGCACGATCGTGGGCGATAACGTCTGTTTTCATATCGGCCGCCGCATGGGCCGGCCGGCACTGGCGCGCCGCCCGGACTGGCAGGAGCGGGTGGTGTTCGTGGAACGCCTGCTCGAGCGTTACGGTGCGGTGGTGATAATCGGTTTCCGTTTTCTCTACGGTATCCGCTACATCACGCCGTTCGTGCTCGGCTCGCTGGACATCTCGCCCTGGCGTTTTCTCGCCCTGGAGGCGACCGGCGCCATACTCTGGGCGCTACTCGTGGCCGTGATCGGCGTCTATCTCGCCGATGCGGTGACCACGGCGCTGGCCCATATCCAGAATGCCGAGCAGGCGCTGCTGATCGCGGTGCTGCTGGCAGGCGTTCTGGGCTATCTGATCTACCGCTTCCGGCGGTGGCGCCGCAGCCGTTTTCCTCGCGCCTAGAGCGGCTAGCGGTCGATGGAATAAATGATATCGCCGCCGGTAGCCGCGCCGCTGGACTGGGTTTCCAACCGCCAGTTCGAACTCAGGGTATAACGCAGGGATAGCGTCGATACCGGGTTGAACAACCCGATTCCGTAGCTCACATACAGCTTGGGCGACAAATACTTGCCGACCGTGAATGCCGCCTCGTCGCTGCTTTCGCCGGCACCGCTGCCGATGCCGATGTCGTCCACGCCCAGCTTGTCGCCGACGTTGTCGAGCACCTTGTTGCCACGGCCGGAACCCAACGCCAACGCCGCGCGTGCGACCAGACTGGATTGCTGCCCGGTGGTGCCCTGCAGCGGCCGTCCCAGCAGCAGCCAGGACAGTTTTTCCGACTGGCCCATACCGGGATCGGAAAACAGTGTCAGCCGCGGATCACGGATACTACCCCGGACTTCCACGCCCACGGTGATGTCCTCGGCCGGATAGCGGGCGGCCCGGATATCCAGACCCGGCTCGCTGACCGGCCCGCCGGCAAACAGGATCCGGCCCTGCTGGATATCCAGATTCTGGCCGTAGGCGCGATAAGCGCCGTCGACGATCCGAATTTCCCCGGTGCCGGTCGGGTTGTCGCCGGGCATCTGCATCACTCGCAGATTGCCGGTGAGATTGGCCTTGAGACCGAAGCCCTCGATCCGGACCTTGTCTCCGAGAATCACCTCGACATCCGCATGCACCGCGCGCGCCACCGGCGTCGGTTCATCGTTGTCATCAGTGACGATCACTTGATCACCGGACACTGTCTGTACCCCGGACTCGGGCAGGTCGCGCGGCGTGATCGAGGCTTCGGGGATGGTCACGCTGCCGGTCACATCCACCCGGGACGGCGTGACCGCCACCGTGAGGTCCGGGCTGACATAAGCGGTGGCGTCCGGGATATTGGCCACCTGGAAGCGATCGCCGGTAATCGTGAGATCGATATCCTGACCGGCGTCGTTGAGGGCAATCGCACCGTCAACCGCGAGGCTGCCGCCCCCGGACTTCGCCGCTCCATCTATGCCGATGGCATCACCCTGGCCGTCGACCGCCAGCCGTACATCCTTGAGCACCAGACCCGGCGAGACCAGCACGATGCGCGGTGCCACCAGGTTGATGTCGCCCAGCACATTGGGCTGCGCAACGGTGCCGCCGAGACGCAGATCGCCCGTGATACTGCCATCGAGCTCGTCGACTTCCGGCGACAGCTTTTCAACCACATCCAGGCGCGCGATATTGAGTTGCACCGCCCCGTCCAGCGCGCGCTCGGTCAACGGCGTCTGCCCGGGCGCGACCGAAACATCGGCATTGATGCCACCGGTTTCGGCCAGCGGCAGTGCGATGTCGGCATCCATCGCGGTGTTCTGCATGCGCAACTGGATCCGGCCCGGCTCCATATCCACGATACGCACGACCTCGCCGTCGGGCTGGGCCATGTTCACATAGCCGTCGCTGGTTCTCAGATCGGCATCGATGTCCGGGTCGCCGCCGGTCGGGATTCGTGCATCGACCGTACCGGACACCGCACCGGCGATTTCCAGCCCCTCCGGAAAGAACGGCTCAGCATAATCGTAGGCAAAGTCCGACAGCTCAATCTGTGCGCTGCTCACGTCGGCATTGTGGGCGCCGGTCAGACACAGGCGGGCGTCGCCCGAGGTCAGGCAGGCGTTGTTTACCGACTGCGCCTCGGCCGATACGGAGCCCCGGGCCGGCGATGCCAGGGTCCACGGCGCCAGCTTGTCGTAGGCCGCCGTGAGCCGGTTGAGGGTGAAGCGCCAGGCCATGGTCTTCTTGTTCAGGCCGCCATCCAGACCCAGGTCGGCCTTGGCGATCTCGCTGTCGACATTGGCGGTGATCGAATGGGCCGCCGGTGTGCCGTCCATGTTCAGCGTAACCGTGTCGATCGTCTGGCCGCCGGCGTCGACCCCGGTCACATCCAGATCCACATTGGACTGGGTGGCGCCGGACCAGTCGACCCGCGCGTCCAGAGCGGCCCGGTCGACACGATTCTCCGCGAAGACGATGTCGTCGGCGGCGAGCGTGGCCTGCACCTGTGGGGCTTTCACCCGGCCCTTGACGGTACCGCTGGTATCCAGCGTACCCGCGAGGGTCGGCCAGAGGGTGGACAGGTCGCTGGAATCGATCGCCCAGCGGCCGTCGAGTTGTGCGTCCGGCGTCCAGCCGAAACGACCGCTGATGTTGGCGTTGGTCGCACCGGAAACCAGATCGAACGTTTCGACCACGACATGATCGCCGGCGTACTGCGCCCGGGCATTCAGGCGTAGCGGTTGATTGCGCAGCGTGCCGTTTGCGGTGAGCTTGTCGACCGTGGCCGTGAGCACATCGCCATTCTGCTGGGCACGCACGTCGGCATCCAGATCGAAATCACCGGGGACATCGGCCACCATCGCGCCCGGATTGATGCCACGGCCTTGCAGATGCGCGACCACGTCCAGCGCCGGCGCCCAGACCACGTCGGCATTGCCGCTGATATCACCCGGACCGCCACTGATATCCAGCTGCGCCAGATTGAACGACGACATCGTGCCCGTGCCGTTCAGGCTCAATCGGCCCTCGGTCTGACCCACCACCTGCCAGGCCAGATCGGTGTCCAGCGCGTAATCGTTCATTTCGCCAGTGAGCGTTACTTCGCCGCGGTCGGAGCGATACGCGGGCGCACCTTCGAGCGGCCATTGCAGGCTCGACCAGTCCACTGCCAGATCCATGGCGTTGCCTTCGGACAACGCTACCTGGCCCTTGGCCGACAACGTCCCGGGTGTGTCCGGGCTGGACAGATCGAACCGGTCGATCACGACTGCCGCGGGGGTGTAATGGATCAGCGCCGACACCTCCGCCTTGCCGAAATCGGCGCTGTCGGCATTGGTATCGAGCTTTACCGCGAGATCGTCGATCGGACCCTGGGCGTTGATCGTGGTACTCACACCGACCTCGGGCAGATCCTTTCCGATCGCCTGCAGGCGCGTGTCGTCGAGGCTGAGAGTGGCGTCGATCCGGGGGTTGTCCAGGGCATTGGCGACGCCGGCCTTGAGCTTGACGTTATAGGGCGCGTCCACCTGGGCGGCCAGGCCCAACTCCGTCAGATCGCCCTTGATTTCGGCATCGGCCTTGACCGGTGCCAGATCGGGCAGGCGCAGGGTCGCGTTGATGCCCAGGTTGGTGGCATAGCCGCCGCGCGGGGTCACGCTCGCGTCGGCGTCGACATCGAACATCGGCCCGGTGCCGCTAAACGACTCGATCCGCCAGTCGGCGTCGTCCAGCCGGGCATTGATCAGCCGTGCGCTGTCGACGACGAACGGCTCGGCCTCGGGTGCGGTGGTCGCCGATATATCGTCCAGCGCCACCCGATCGATCTGTACCGTGACCGGCAGGTCGATGGCGTCCGGTAGCGAGAAGGGTTCTCCCGACGGTTCCGGCTCGGGTTCGGGCGCGTCCGTTTCCCTGGCCTGATAGTCCACCCCGCGTACCGCCAGATTGGCGACATGCACGGTGGTGGAAAACAACTCGGCGGCGCGCCAGTCGAAGTCGACCGCGTCGACCGTCAGGTGCATGGAGTCGATATCGACATCCACGCCGCGCACTTCCAGTGGCCCGATCAAGCGGCCCTCGACACTCGCGACCTCGATGCCCTCGGGCAGGCGCGGACCGATCTGGGACCAGGCGAACGACAGCCCGCTGGTACTGCCGGCCACCCACGCCACCAGGCCGAGCACGACCAGCACAAGCACGAAAAGCACGATCAATATCCATTTGATTACGCGCCACAACCGCGAGCGTCGCCGGGGTTTTTTACCCTGCGGTGGTACGGCGTTGCCGTCGTCGGGCGTGTTGGCGGACGTCGTGCTCACAGGTCCGGACCGAGACTGAAATGGATACGGAAATTACTGTCCGGGTCGTCCAGCGGATGCGCCAGATCGAGCCGGATCATGCCCACGGGCGAGGCATAACGAAAACCGATACCCACCCCGCGCTTGAAATCGAAGCTGGTGGTATTGGCCGAATCGCCCATATCGAAGAACGCAGCCACACCGAACGGCCCGCGAACGCGGTAGTCGGTCTCGATGCTGCCCACCGCGAGATAGCGCCCGCCGATGTTTTCACCATCGTCGTTCTGCGGACTGATTTCCTGATACCCATAGCCCCGCACGGTACGGTCGCCGCCGGTAAAAAACCGTTGCGAAGGCGGCAATTCGGCAAAATCGTCGACCTCGGTCGCGCCGAACTGGCCACGTAACAATAGCCGCGAGCGCTCGGTCAACGGCAGCACCACGTTGCCGGTCGCCTTGGCCTGGACGAAATCGACGCTGGAGGCGAGCGCCTCGCTGGCGCCGTGCACATCCAGCGACAGGCCGACGCCCTTGCGGGTCTGGAGCAGACTGTCGGCTTTTTGCAGCGTGATGGTATAGCCCGGATACAGCAGTGTGCTGGTCCGGTCGCCG
>Ga0206123_10000401_pt1 | contig 43074 bp, 38 predicted proteins | sample Helgoland_Spring_2_FD_160086 | JGI IMG/M metagenome (GOLD analysis project Ga0206123, IMG submission 160086) | Pelagic subsurface seawater microbial communities from Kabeltonne, Helgoland, North Sea - Helgoland_Spring_Bloom_20160316_1 | ecosystem: Environmental > Aquatic > Marine > Epipelagic ...
CGGCGTTGTGGCTCTGATTGTCGAGCAGGGCGCGCGCGCCGTCCATGCCGCATTCCTCGTCGGCGCTGACCAGCAGGCTGACCGGGGCGGACAGGCGACGGCTGGCATATTGGCTGGCCACATCCGCGGCGAGCGCGATAAAGCCTTTCATGTCGCACGTGCCCAGGCCGTACAGCCGATCCTCGCGTTCGGTCAGCGTGAATGGATCGCTATGCCAACCGTTGTCGTCGAATGGCACGGTATCGATATGCCCCGCGAACACCAGGCCGGCCTCGGCCGCGTGCCGGTCATCGCCGCCCCCCAGCCGCGCGACCAGATTCACCTTGTCGTCACGGGTCGGCATCGGCGTCAGGGTGCAGTCGAATCCGGCCGCGTCCAGGCGGTCGGCCAGTGCTTCGGCTGCCTTGCGGTTACCGCAGTCGAGTTCCGGGTTGCCGCTGCTGATCGTGCGTTGGCCGATGAGTTCGGTGAGCGTGTCACGCCAGTCGATTGCAGGCATGGATCGGTTGTTCTCCGGGGCGAATGGAATGTCCAGAACGCACACATCATACGCGGCCGACGGGGGATCGGTGCCGGCTCATGATCGCGTGCCTACAACCTGCCATGATATAACCGAGTGCATAACACGAGACGAGGCGAGTAAGAAACGTGGGGACGGACGAGACCGTCTACGCGACGTTTAGCTTTCCCGCTGGAGGGACCATGATCATAATGAAATATCTCATGACGCGTCCGGCCACGATTCCGGCCATTCTGGCGGTGGCCTCGATTTTCGCCGTCTGGCCGACTGTCGGGTACAGTGGCGACGCCGCGACGGGCCAGGGCGCTCAGCAGATTCAGCTCGATCCCGACACCGGAGAGGTCGTGCAGCCGTCCAGTCCGACCACACCGCAGCCATCGCAGCGGGCACAGGACCGGCAACAGTCGGCAGAAGCAGGTGGCCCGCGCGCATGGACGACCGATGATGGCGTTCAGATGTTGACGCCGGAACCTGCCAAGGCGCCGATGGCCCGCGCCACCCAATGTCCGGACGGCAGCCTGCGTATCGGCCATGCCGCCGCCCGAGAGGGCGAAAGTGCGCGGGAGGCTCTCTGCGCGGCTGGAGGGGAATGATATGACTATTCTGACCGGGCGGCTCGCAGCTGTTGCGTTGTTGGTGTTATCGCTGGCCGCTGGTAGCGCTCAGGCGGCGCGCCTGCAGATCATCAATCTCGATGGCCCCGGCGAAGGGCTGAACGACAACACGCCAGTCGCTCCGATGGGCGGCAATTCGGGCACCACACTCGGTGAGCAGCGCCGGATCGCGTTGCAGTTCGCCGCCGATGTGCTCGGTGACCGGATCACCAGCTCCGTGCCGATCCGCATCGCCTCCCGGTTCGACCGCTTGCAGTGTTCGCGCAACAGCGCCGCGCTCGGGCAGGCCGCGCCCGTACAGTTTGCCTCCGGGTTCTCCGGCCAGCCGATCGCCAATACTTTTTATCCGCTCGCGCTGGCCAATGCGCTCGCTGGTCGCCGGATCGCCGCCGACAGCAATGATATCAATGCCACCTTCAATGCCACCCTCGATAGTGGCTTCAGCAGTTGTCTGCAGGGGCGTCGATGGTATTACGGCCTCGATGGTCGCCAGCCGGCCGGCCGGCTCAACTTCCTGAGTACTGCGGTGCACGAATTGACCCATGGTCTGGGTTTCGTGTCGCTGGTGGCGCTACGCAATAGTTTTGGCGATGCCATCGGCGAGTTTCCGCGCACGGCCAATGGCAATCGTCTGCCCGATATCTACAGTCGCTTTATCAAGGATCTGTCCTTGTCGGGGCAGCCGACCTGGCCGGAGTTGAGCGCCGAACAGCGCGCCGATTCCATCACCAACGGGCCGGACGTGGTGTGGCGCGATGCCAATACGGCCAATGCCGCGGCCGGAATTCTGAGTGACGGGCTCAACCAGGGCTTCGTGCAAATCTTCGCGCCGGCCAATATCGCGCCCAGTAGTTCTATTTCCCACTGGGATGTGTCGCTCGATCCCGATCAGCTCATGGAGCCGTTTGCCACCGGACGTATCGACGTCACCGATGGTATCGGCCTGGCCACCTGCGCGCTCGAGAACATCGGCTGGCAACTCATGGGCAATGCCCGCTGCCCGAGTACCGAGAACGGCGGCATGGACGATGACCCGCCCCCCGGTGACGGCAGCGACGATGACGAAAGCAGCGATGGCGATAGCAACACCAGCGCACTGTCGGCTGCCGGCGACGACGTCGAACAGCGCGCGAACGACGGCGGCGGTGGCTGCACGCTCAATCCCGAGGCCCGCTTCGATCCGGTGTTCGCCGTTCTGCTGATGCTCGCGCTGGTCACGCTCGGGGTTCGCCGGCGCCGGCGCGACTGAACGACCGCGGTTGTTACCCGGATATGGCCCGATACGGGTTATATGCTGGCGCGCTGTTCGCCGCGCTGCCGGTCGTTTTGTTGATCGGTGCGCTCACGCCGCTTGCGATCACGGTGCATTGGCCGGGGTGGCGCATTGCCCTGGTCATGTGGGTTGCGGCGCCTGTGCTCGAGGAGATCGTGTTCCGCGCCGGTGTTCAGGACGGGCTGGCCACGTGGCTGTCCGACCATCGGATCGCCGGGCTGAGCCGGGCGAATCTGCTCACCGCGGTGGTGTTCGCGCTTCTGCATTTGTGGCGCCACCCACCGGTCTGGGCGCTGGCGACCGCAGTGCCGTCCCTGATTTTTGGTTTTTTCTACGAACGCCATCGGCATCTGGCCGCGCCCATCGGCCTGCATTCGGCTTATAACGTCGCGTATCTGTTGTTGTTGCAAGCGCCTTGAGGCCACGCTGCACGTGGCCGGCTTTGCTACCATGCCGCGCTATGAGCGACAACGATATTTTCACGGCCCTGCAGTACGGCCTGACCCAATCCGAATCGGTACAAACACCCGGCGAGGTGCACGGCACCCTGACCGGCATGTTGTGTATCGACAACCAGGTCCAGCCGTCGCGCGCAGTGGACGACGTCCAGACCGAAACGCTGGATACGGCGCTCGCTGCCCTGCGCGAAATGACCCTCGAAGGGCTGTTCGATCCCGATCTGAGTTTCACCCCATTGCTGCCCAGCGACGAGGCGGATCTGGAGCAGCGGGTGGCCGCGCTCGCGCGCTGGTGCGCGGGCTTTCTCTATGGTCTGAGCAGCGATGGCGTGTTCGAGCCGTCCCGGTTGTCGGATGAAGTCGGCGAGGTTGTGAGCGACCTGACCGAACTCTCGCGAGCCGGCCTGACGGCCGAGGACAGCGACGGCGAGAGCGCGGAAGGCGATTACGCGGAACTGGTGGAGTATGTACGGGTCGGCGTGCAGATGATCTTCATGGAGTTGCAGCCCAAACGCGAAGGCCCGGACACGCGCGAGCGCCTGCACTAGGTGGTCGCTCATGCGTGAACAAGACCACCTGCGCCACGACGACCGCCAGAGCGATCACAGTCAGCGTCGCCGTCAGCTCGCCGAGGTGCTGGGCAACGACGGCATCGCCCTGATCGCGGCCACGCCCGAGCGAAGCCGCAACAACGACGTCGATTATCCCTACCGGCCGAATAGCGATTTCCGATACCTGAGCGGTTTCAGCGAGCCCGAGGCGGTCGCGGTGCTGGCCCCGGGGTTTGCCGAAGGCGATTATCTGCTGTTCTGCCGCGAGCGCAATGCCGCCCAGGAGACCTGGATCGGCCGCCGCGCCGGGCCGGAAGGCGCGATTGCCGAATATGGTGCCGACCACGCGCTGGTCATCGACGACTTCGAAAGCTGGCTGCCCCGTCTGCTCGACGGCCGTGACCGGCTGTTCCTGTCGCTGGGTACGCATCCGGAATTCGAGCAGGGTGTCCTGAGTACGCTCGAGAAAATGCGCAGCCAGGGCCGCGGCGCTACGCCGCCGCAGGAGATCGTGGCGCTTGACCGTATTCTGCACGAGATGCGGTTGCGCAAATCGGCCGCGGAGATCGAGCTCATGCATCAGGCCGCCGCGACCTCCGCACGCGCGCACAGTGCGGCCATGCGCGCGGTGCAGCCGGGGTGCCACGAATACCAGCTCGCCGCGGTTCTGCATTACGAGTTCGAACTCGACGGCATGCACTGGGCGTATCCCAGCATCGTCGGCTCCGGCGAGAACGCTTGCGTGTTGCACTATATCGAGAACAGCGCGCCGATTGCCGACGGCGATCTGGTGCTCATCGATGCCGGGGCGGAATATCGCGGCTATGCCGGGGACATTACCCGGACATTTCCCGCCAATGGTCGCTTCAGCGCCGCTCAACGCGCGCTCTACGACGTCGTACTGGCGGCCAACAAGGCGGGGATCGCCGCGGCCCGACCCGGAGAGCCCGCCAATGCGCCGCACCGGGCGGCGCTGCAGGCGCTGGTGGAAGGCATGATCGCGCTCGGGTTGCTCACGGGCAGCGTGGAGGACGCGATCGACGACGAAACCTATCGCGAGTACTTCATGCATGGCACCAGCCACTGGCTGGGCATGGACGTACACGACGTCGGCGACTACAAGCGCGACGGCGAATGGCGGCTGCTCGAACCGGGCATGGCGCTTACCATCGAGCCTGGGCTGTATGTGCGCAGCGAAAACGAAAACGCGCCCCGGCGATTCCGCGGCACCGGTATCCGGATCGAGGACGATATCGTGATCACCGAAACGGGGTGCAAAGTGCTCACCACGGGTGTTCCCAAGGAAGCGGACGCGATCGAGGCCTTGATGGCCGGCACCGATGCCGGGAGCAGCGGGTCGTGACCGCCGACTATGATATCGCGGTCGTCGGCGGCGGGCTGGCTGGTGCCAGCCTGGCCTGCGCACTGGCGGATACGGGGCTGTCGATCGCATTGATCGAGGCCGTGCCGTTCGACACGCCGGCCGACGCCAACATGCAGGCGCGCACTACGGCACTGGCCTGGGGCACGCGTGCCCTGTTCGAGCGGCTGGGTCTATGGGGCGACATGGCGCAGGACGCGACCCCGATCAAACGCCTGCATGTCTCGCAGCGGGGCAGTTTCGGCACCGTGCGCGTGCATGCCGGCGACTACGACCTGCCGGCGCTGGGGTATGTGTTGCCCAATGTCGCCATGATTGCCGCGCTGCGCGCGCGCCTGGCCGATATGGCGCATGTGGATGTGATCGCGCCGGCGCGTTTCCAGACACTGACCACCCATGACGACCGAGTGGAACTCACCGTCAGCCGCGGCCAGGGCGACGACGCGGCGGAGCATACGCTGACCACGCGGCTGCTGGTGGGAGCCGACGGCGCGCGCTCGTCGGTCCGTGATGCGCTGGGCATCGGCGCGCGTATCGACGATTATCAGCAACGCGCGCTGGTCACCATCGTCAACACGGAAAGACGCCATGACGGCTGGGCGTTCGAGCGTTTCACGCCCGACGGCCCGCTGGCGCTGTTGCCGCGCACGCACGACAGCTGCGCCACGGTCTGGACCCTGCCCAGCGATCGCGCGCAGGCGATGGTGGAGGCCGACGAACAGCACTTTACCGACGAACTGCAGGCCGCCTTCGGCCAGCGGCTGGGCGCACTGAAACTGGCCGGGCCACGCGGCTCCTACCCGTTGGCGCGGGTGCTCTGCGATCGCGCTGTCGGGCCGCGTTCGGCGCTGATCGGCAATGCGGGCCATGCCCTGCACCCGGCCGCCGCCCAGGGCTTCAACCTGGCGATCCGCGATGCACTGGTGCTGGCCGCCATGCTGCGCGAACGGCTGGCACCCAATCCGGACTTCGACCCCGGCGATGCCGACCTGCTCGCCGGCTGGGCCGAATCCCGGCGGCCGGACCAGCACCGCGTCGCCAACTTCACCGACGCCATCGTGCGCCTGTTTTCCAACCGAACGCCCGGTCTGGGTGCGGCGCGGGCTGCCGGACTGGCCGGGTTGTCGTTGTTGCCCGCCGTGCGCGACGACATGGCCCGGCGCAGCATGGGCCTGGCGCTGGCGCCCGAATTCGCCGCCCGCAGGAACCGACCCGGAGAGCATCGACGGTAATGGCAAGCAAACCCGGTTACGATATCGCCATCGTTGGCGGCGGCATGGTCGGCGCGGTACTCGCCGTGGCACTGTCCAGGGCCGATTTTTCGGTCGCGCTGATCGAGGCGAAACAGCCAGCGCGTTTCGACCCGGATTCCGACTACGACCTGCGGCTGTCGGCGATCGCGCCGGGCCCGCGCCGCGTGCTCGACAATCTCGGTCTGTGGGAAACGGTAGCGGATACCCGTTGCTGCCCGTTCACCGGCATGAAGGTCTGGGACGCTGGTGGGGCCTCCGAGCTGTTTCTGGAAAACACGGCGGTGGGGCTGCCGGAACTCGGGCATATCGTGGAGAACGCGCTAGTGGTCGACCGGGCGTGGCAGGCGCTCGGCGATGTCGATATTTATTGCCCCGCGACCCTCGCCGAACTGGAACTGCGTGAAGACAGCGCCAGCCTGACGCTGGATGACGGTCGCGTGGCCACGGCAGCGCTGGTGGTCGGCGCCGAGGGCGCCAATTCGCCGGTGCGCACGGCCGCCGGCATCGAAACCACCGGTTGGAGCTACGGCCAGCGCTGCACCGTGGGTGCGGTCACGCCGGAAAAACATCATCGCCATATTGCCTGGCAGCGATTCACCGAGACCGGTCCAGTCGCCTTCCTGCCGCTATCCGATGGGCGTTGCTCGCTGGCCTGGCATGCCGACGATGCGCTCGCCGCCGAGCTCGCCGAGCTCGAACACGACGCCTTTTGTGCGCGCCTGACCGAGGCCAGTGGTGGTATGCTCGGCGAGATCCAGCGCATGGACACGCGCGCGGCATTTCCGCTCAAGCTGTTGCACGCGAAGCGTTATTGCGATCATCGAGTGGCGCTGGCCGGGGACGCAGCCCATGTGCTGCACCCGATGGCCGGTCAGGGCGTGAATCTCGGTCTGCTGGATGTGGCCGAGCTGGTCGCCGCGCTGGAAGCCGGGCGTGACGCGGCTTGTGATGCGGGCGAGCTGCGCTATCTGCGGCGCTATCAACGGGCCCGCATGACCGAGAACCTGATGATGATGGGCGCGACCGACGCACTCAAACGCGTCTATGGCAGCCGTATTCCCTTGTTGCGCACCCTGCGCGAAACAGCGATCGGCACCGCTTCGCAATTCGCGCCGATACGCCAGTTGATGATCCACCACGCGGTGGGTCTGGCCGCGCACGGGCCGCGTTTGTTGCGCTGAATAGTCTCCGATCGCGGGCTCCCGGGTTTGGATTAACGTTCCTACGCCGGTATAGTTGCCCTATCGATCGCATAACGCGTGGGAGAGTGCGGACATTGTTCCGCCGCCGAAGGCGCACACCGCCCAGGAAACGCTCAGGCAAAAGGACCGCGCGAACGTCCGGATGGATAGCCGGACGCGATCGACTCTGGAGAGCAGCGGCTCGGCAAGCGGGCCGCTCACCGAAGGGGCTAATCTCTCAGGTGCCAGGACAGAGGGGCGGCAGGCCAAAAGCCTGTACGAGTGTCGTCGATCGCGATTACAGGCGTAAGCTTGTTCGAGCGATGGACACCATTTGACCCGTGTTCTGCACAATTCAGAGAACCCTTCGCATGGCACAACGCACACCGTTATACGCCGAGCACGTCGCGCTTGACGCCAAGCTGGTGGATTTCGCCGGCTGGGACATGCCGATCGATTACGGCTCCCAGATCACCGAGCACAAGGCGGTGCGCGACAACGCCGGCATGTTCGACGTCTCGCATATGGCCGTGGTGGATATCCACGGTGCCCAGGCGCGCGCGTTTCTGCGTCGGCTGCTGGCCAACGATATCGCCAAGGCCGACGAAATCGGCAAGGCGATCTATACCTGCCTGCTCAATACCCGCGGCGGCGTGATCGACGACCTGATCGTCTATCATCTGGCCGACGATCATTACCGCGCGGTGATTAATGCCGCGACCACGGAAAAGGATCTGGCCTGGCTGACCAGTCAGGCCCGCGATTACGACGTCACGGTCGAACACCGGACGGACCTGGCGACCATCGCCGTGCAGGGGCCGCGAGCCCGCGAACTCGCCGGTCAGATACTCGACCCGAAACTCGCCGAGCAAGCGCTCAAGATCAAGCCGTTCCGCGCGGTCGTGGACGGCGATATCTCGGTCGGGCGTACCGGCTATACCGGCGAAGACGGATTCGAGATCGTGCTCCCGGGCGAGGATGCCCCGCAATTCTGGCGCGATCTGCACGCGGCCGGGGTGGCGCCGGTCGGTCTCGGCGCGCGCGACACGCTGCGTCTGGAAGCCGGGCTCAATCTCTACGGTCAGGATATGGACGAAGACTGCACGCCGCTGGAGTCGGGCCTGGGCTGGACCGTGGCGTTCAAGCCGACGGATCGTGATTTCATCGGCCGTGAATCGCTCGAGCATTTGCGTGAGCAGGGCGTGGCCCAAAAACTGGTCGGTTTGGTGCTCGAAGGTCGTGGCGTGATGCGCACCGGTGCCGTGGTGCGTGCTGGCGGCTCGCAGGACGACGATCCGGCCAACGCCGAAGGCGCAGTCACCAGTGGCAGCTTTGCCCCCACGCTGGGACGTTCCATTGCGCTGGCCCGGGTGCCGTCGGACTGGGGCGACAGCGTCGAGATCAACATCCGCAACAAGTGGCAGCCCGCGCGTGTCGTGGGCTACCCCTTCGTGCGCAACGGCGAAAGCCGTATCGACCCATGAGCGGGTCAAACATCAATCCAGACATTGTGCGTATTCAGCGACTACGCCGTGCACGGCGATAAAGAAGGGAACCCCGATGAGTGATATTCCAAAGGAACTCCTGTACACCAAGACCCACGAGTGGGTGGACAACAGCGGTGACGGCACCGCGACCGTGGGTGTGACCGATCACGCCCAGTCGTCGCTCGGCGATCTGGTGTTCGTGGAACTGCCCGAAGTCGGCGACAAGTTCAGCGCCGGTGATGTCGTGGCGGTGGTGGAGTCGGTCAAGGCCGCCTCCGATATCTACGCGCCGGTCGCCGGCGAAGTCGCCGAAGTCAACGAGGAACTCGAGGACGCGCCGGAGCGGGTCAACGAGGACGCGTTCGGTCAGGGCTGGCTGTTCAAGCTGACGCTCGACGACGAAAGCGGCCTGAGCGATCTGCTCGATGCGTCGGCCTATCAGGCGGTCGTCGAGGACGAAGAACACTAGAGGACGCCTGATCGCGTCCGGTTCGCAGCGTCTCTGAAACGAGGAATCATGCCTTTTATTCCCCATACCGATACCGATATTCGTAGCATGCTCGCCGCCGTTGGTGCCGAGCAGATCGACGATCTGTTCGACGAGATCGATGACCGCCTGCGCGGCGTCGACCTCGAAGCGATTCCGCCGGGGGCGTCCGAGCAGTCGGTGTCCCGGCTCATGCAGGAACGCGCGGCGGCCGACGCCGGTGGTCTGTGCTTCATCGGCGCCGGTGCTTACGAGCATCATGTGCCCGCGGCGGTCTGGGAACTGACCACGCGCGGTGAGTTCTACAGCGCCTACACGCCGTATCAGCCCGAAGCCAGTCAGGGCACGCTGCAGCTGGTGTACGAATACCAGACCATGATGGCGGGCCTGACCGGCATGGACGTGGCCAACGCATCGCTCTACGACGGCGCCTCGGCGTTGGCCGAAGCCGTGCTGATGGCCGTGCGCGCCAATCGCAAGTCCAAGTCGAAGCGGGTGCTGATGCCGGCCGGCGTGCATCCGTTCTACCGGCAGGTGGCACACAACATCTGTGCCAACCAGGGCATCGTATTCGAGTCGGTGGACTTCGACCCGGCCGCCGGCACGGTCGACCAGGCGGCGCTCGAGCGCTGGGCCGGCGAGGACGTGACCGCGCTGGTCATCCCGCAGCCAAATTTCTTCGGCGCGCTGGAAGACGTGGACGCACTCACAGACTGGGCGCAGGCCAACGGCGCGCTCGCCATCGGTGTGGTCAATCCGTTGTCGCTGGCTCTGCTGAAAGCCCCCGGCCAGTGGGGCACCGGTGCGGGTGCGGATATCGTGGTGGGTGAAGGCCAGCCACTGGGCGTGCCGCTGGCCGGCGGCGGGCCGTACTTCGGCATCCTGTGCTGCCGCAAGACCCATGTCCGGCAGATGCCGGGCCGCGTAGTCGGGCGAACCCAGGATATCGATGGCCGCGACGGTTACGTGCTCACGCTGCAGCCGCGCGAGCAGCATATCCGCCGCTCCAAGGCGACCTCGAACATCTGCACCAACCAGGGTCTGCTGGTGACGGCCGCGACCATCCACATGAGCTTGCTGGGTCCGCAGGGCCTGAAGAACGTCGCGGCGACCTGTGCCGCCAATACCCGCAAGCTGGTCCAGCGGCTGACCCGGATCGAGGGTGTCGAGCCGGTATTCGATAGCCCCTGTTTCCACGAAAACGTGCTCCGGTTGCCGGCCAATGCGGATGCCGTGCTCGAAGCGCTTGCCGACAAGGGCATATTCGGCGGTCTGGCCCTGGCGGCGCATTATCCGCAGCTGGATAACGCCGTTCTGGTCTGTGCGACCGAAACCAAGACCGACGCCGATCTCGCCGCCTATGCCGAGGCGCTGGCGGAAGTGCTCTCCGAGCACGCGCCGGCGTCTGCTTCACGGACGTCTGCCCCATCGGTTGCGTGAACCTCTTTTTGTACGAGATCAAGCACTGGAGAAAGTCATGAGCCAGAAAGTCACGCTTCAGGGCACACCATGCCATGTCGTTGATCGCCTGCCCGCGCGGGGCGAACGGCTGCCCGATTTTCGCCTGACCACGGCCGATCTCGGCGATGCGCACCTGAGCAGCTACGCCGGCAAGCGCAAGATCTTCAATATCTTCCCGAGTCTTGATACGCCGACCTGTGCTTTGTCGGTGCAGCGCTTCAACAGCGAGGTCGAGAGCCTCGACAACGTCGTGCTGCTTCAGGTGTCGGCCGACCTGCCGTTTGCGCAATCGCGCTTCTGCAATGCCAAAGAGCTCGGCAATGGCGCCACGCTCTCGATGATGCGTGACAAATCGTTTGCCAAGCGCTACGGCGTGCTGCTCGAAGACGGTCCCATGGCGGGATTGTGTGCGCGTGCGGTCATCGTCGCCGATGAGAACGACATCGTGCAGCACAGCGAGCTGGTCTACGAGCTGTCCGGTGAACCCGATTACAAGGCGGCGCTCACGGCGCTGTAACCGACCACAGCGCCAAGATGCGTTTGTTTTCGCGCGGCCTGCGGGCGCGCCCAGAATATTAATGCTATGACCGAACGACTGATTTTCGAACACAGCCATGCCGGACGCCGGGCCTACGCACAGGCGCCGGCCAACGCACCCGACATCGACGATATCCCGGCCGCTCTGCAGCGCGACAGCGCGCTGGGTCTGCCGGAAGTATCGGAAATGGACGTGGTACGTCACTACACGCGGCTGTCGCAGCTCAATTTTTCCATCGACACGCATTTCTATCCGCTCGGCTCCTGCACCATGAAGCACAACCCGCGGGCCTGTAACACGCTCGCGTCGTTGCCCGGTTTTCTGAACCGGCATCCGCTGGCGCCGGCGAGCCACGGCCAGGGATTCATGGCCTGCCTGTACGATCTGCAGGAAATGCTGACGAACGTGACCGGCATGGCCGCCGTATCGCTGACCCCCATGGCCGGTGCGCAGGGCGAGTTCGCCGGCGTGGCCATGATCAAGGCCTACCACGAGTCGCGCGGCGATCACGAGCGCACGGAAATTCTCGTACCGGACGCTGCCCACGGCACCAATCCCGCCACCGCCACCATGTGCGGCTGCAAGGTGCACGAGATCCCGACCGATGCCGATGGCGACGTCGATATTGCCGCGCTCAAGGAAGCGGTGGGGCCGAAAACCGCGGGCATCATGCTCACCAACCCGTCCACGCTGGGCGTGTTCGAGCAGGATATCCTCGAGATCGCGCAGATCGTCCACGAGGCGGGTGGGCTGCTGTATTACGACGGCGCCAATCTCAACGCCATTCTCGGCAAGGTGCGCCCGGGTGACATGGGTTTCGATGTCATCCACATGAATCTGCACAAGACGTTTTCCACCCCGCATGGCGGCGGTGGCCCCGGCTCCGGCGCGATCGGCGTGGGCGAACGCCTGCGTGACTTCATGCCCATTCCGGTTGTGGGTCGCGACGGCGAGGGCGACGACGCCCGGTACCGCTGGCTGACCGAACAGGACGTGCCGCATACCATCGGCCGGCTGTCGGCGTTCATGGGCAATGCCGGCGTGCTGCTGCGGGCCTATATCTATGCCCGCTTGCTCGGGCGCGACGGCATGACCCGGGTGGCCGAGTTCGCCACGCTGAATTCCAACTACCTGATGGCGCGTCTGCGCGAGCAGGGCTTCGATGTGGCGTTTCCGGAGCGTCGCGCAAGTCACGAGTTCATCGTCACGCTCAAGCGGCAGAAACAGGAACTGGATGTCACCGCATCGGATTTCGCCAAGCGTCTGCTCGACTACGGTTTCCATGCGCCGACCATCTACTTCCCGGTGCTGGTACCCGAGTGCTTCCTGATCGAGCCGACCGAGAGCGAATCGCGCGAGACCCTGGATGCGTTCGTGGATGTCATGGCCGCTATCTGGGACGAGGCGAAAGCCGATGCCGATACGCTCAAGTCGGCGCCGGTCTCGCTGCCTGTACGCCGGCTCGACGAAGTGGCAGCGGCCAAGCAACTCGACCTGAAATACAGCGACGCCGCCGCGACCGCATAGGAGCCTGCGCCATAGAAACACATGCGGCTGCGAACGCGCCGATTTGGCCAGATTTCACGCCCATTTTCGTTAAATAGAACCACTATTCGCCTCAAATGTCCGTAAAATCTGACTCAAATCGGCACGCTCTCGCTCGCACGGTTCCCAAGGCGCAGGCTCCTCGCGACCGGCGCTGAATAATACGCGCCGCAAGGGGCGGCGCGCTTCATTTCATTTGTTCAAGGACGGTTTATGTCTGCTCTGATCTGTGGCTCTTTTGCCTACGACACCATCATGGTCTACACGGGCCACTTCAAGAACGAGATCCTGCCGGATCGCGTGCACATGCTGAACGTATCGTTTCTGGTGCCGGAAATGCGCCGCGAATTCGGTGGTTGCGCAGGCAACATCGCGTATTCGCTCAAGCTGCTGGGCGGCGAAGGCGCGCCCATGGGCACGGTCGGCAAGGATTTCGACGACTACGCCGAGTGGATGGACGAGCACGGCATCAGCCGCGGCCATCTCAAGCGGATCGACGACGCCTACACGGCGCAGGCCTATATCACCACCGATCTGGACGACAACCAGATCACGGCCTTCCACCCGGGCGCGATGAATTACGCCCAGGAACAAGCCGTGCCTACCGATGGCAGTGTCACGCTGGGCATCGTGTCGCCGGACGGCCGTGACGGCATGATCCAGCATGCCGCGCAGTTCGCCGAAGCCGGTATAGATTTCATCTTCGATCCGGGCCAGGGTCTGCCGATGTTCAATGGTGAGGAGCTCACGCAATTCATCGAGCAGGCCAGCTATGTGTCGGTCAACGACTATGAAGCCGAGTTGATGCGCGACCGCACCGGGCTGACAGCCGATCAGATGGCCGAAAAACTCAAGGCGCTGATCATCACCCGCGGACCGGAAGGTTCGATCATCCGTACCGGCGGTGAAACCATCGAAGTGCCGGCCGCGACCCCGACGGCGCTGGCCGACCCCACCGGCTGTGGCGACGCCTACCGCGCCGGCCTGATCTACGGCCTGCAGAAGGGCCTGGACTGGGCAACCATCGGCCGTATCGCCTCGCTCATGGGCGCCATCAAGATCGAGCGTCCGGGCACCCAGAACCACAGCTTCAGCAAGGAAGAGTTCGCTGAGCGTTATCGCAAGGAATTCGAGTGCGAGCTGGTCGAGTCCTAGTGTACTGTGTCGCACAGTAATGGCCGCTTCAGAGTTCGCCACAGACGTCAGACCAAGGCGTCTTGCGCCGGCGCGGGTGATTCCCGCGTCAAGCAAGGCAACGCCGGGCTGGCGTCTCTGGCGAGCTCCCTTCGGGCACAGCGCTGATGGGGCCATTACTTGTGACGCAGTACACAGCGTGATGAGTCCGTTGTTGCTGTGGCAGCTGCCGGTGTGATTGTCATGCCGCGTACGCTGCGCAGCGCGCGGCTCGCATTACGTCCGCCTGTGGCCGCGGATGCGCCGGCGCTGTTTGCTTTTGCCGGCGATCCCGCGGTCACGCGTTTTCTGGACTGGGCAACCCACGAGGATCTCGACGATACCCACGCCCTCCTGGCGGATATCGACGAGGGCTGGGATGCTGGCGATGATTACTGCTGGGTGATCGAGCATCTCGCGGACGCCCGCGTGATCGGCACCGTGGGGTGTCAGTTCGACGCGCACGGCGCCCAGATCGGTTACGTACTTGCGCGTGATTACTGGGGCCTGGGTCTGGCAACCGAGGCGGCTGGAACCGTATTTGATACGGCCCGCGAAATCGAGGATGTCCATCGTTTCTGGGCGACCTGCGATATCGACAACTACGCCTCGATACGCGTGCTCGAACACATCGGCATGCACCGCGAGGGCATACTCCAGCGCTGGTCCGAGCGGCCCAATCTGGACTCGTCCGGCGTGCCGCGCGATGTGGTGGCATACGCCTGGGTGCGGTGAGAACGGTGGCGCGCGCCGCGGCCGATGGCACGCACGATCCTGACGTGTCCTGATAAACTCCGTCGCCATGTTTGTGCATCCCCATATCGACCCCGTCGCCGTCTCGATCGGCCCTCTGGACGTACACTGGTACGGCCTCATGTATCTGCTGAGTTTTCTGCTCGGCTGGGGCATGGGGATCGTGCGCACCAAGCAGCCGCACGTCGACTGGAATCGCGACGAAGTCGGCGATTTCCTGTTCTATGTCGTGCTGGGCGTGGTTCTTGGCGGGCGCATCGGCTACATGCTGTTCTATCAGCCGGGGATGCTGGTCAGCGATCCGTTGCAGCTGTTCTATATCTGGCAGGGCGGGATGTCGTTTCATGGCGGCCTGCTCGGCGTGCTGTTCGCGTCCGGCTGGTTCGCGCGCCGCACCGGCCGCGGGTTCTGGGACATCACCGATTTCGTCGCCCCGATCGTGCCCATCGGCCTGTTCTTCGGTCGTATCGCGAATTTCATCAATGGCGAGCTCATCGGCCGCGTGACCGACGTACCCTGGGCGATGGTGTATCCGATGGTGGATAACGCCCCGCGCCATCCCTCCGAATTGTACGAGGCCGGGCTCGAAGGCCTGTTGTTGTTCGCTATTCTGTGGCTGTTCGCAATGCGGCCGCGACCGCGGATGGCGGTATCCGGGATGTTTTTGCTGGGCTACGGTTGTCTGCGCTTTTTCGCCGAGTTCTTCCGCCAGCCCGATGCCTTCCTGGGCTTCGTCGCCTTCGACTGGATGACCATGGGCCAGGTGCTGTGCACACCCATGATCGTTGCCGGAATTATCTTGCTGGCGCTGGCGTATCGCGGGCGTGAACGAGCCACGACATGAGCGCGCTGGAAACCCCTTATCTGGATTTGATGCGTGAAGTCCGCGACCGCGGCGTGCGCAAGGCAGACCGCACCGGCACGGGGACGTTGTCGGTGTTCGGCCGGCAGATGCGGTTCGACCTGTCGGCCGGTTTTCCGGCCATCACCACCAAGAAACTGCACCTGCGCTCCATCATCCACGAGCTACTGTGGTTCATCGCCGGCGATACCAATATCGGGTACCTCAAGGACAACCGGGTCTCGATCTGGGACGAGTGGGCCGACGACAACGGCGATCTCGGCCCGGTTTACGGTTATCAGTGGCGCAGTTGGCCGGCACCGGACGGTGACAGCGTCGATCAGCTTGCCCGGGTGGTGGAATCGATCAAGCACAATCCGGACTCACGCCGGCACATCGTGACTGCCTGGAACCCGGCCCAGGTCGAGGACATGGCGCTGCCGCCGTGCCACCTGCTGTTCCAGTTCTATGTTGCCGACGGGCGGCTGTCCTGCCAGCTCTATCAACGCAGTGCGGATATCTTTCTGGGTGTGCCGTTCAATATCGCCTCTTATGCCATTCTCACCCATATGGTTGCCCAGGTCTGCGGTCTGCAGGTCGGTGACTTCGTGCATACGCTTGGCGATGCCCACCTGTATCTGAATCATCTGGAACAGGCCGACACCCAGCTTGCGCGCGAGCCACACGGTGCCCCGCAGCTCTGGCTCAATCCCGCCGTCGACGATCTGTTCGCCTTCAGCTTCGACGACATCGAGTTGCAGCAGTATCGCTGCCACGGCGCGATTCGCGCGCCGGTTGCCGTCTAGCTTTCGACTGCCGCCGACACGGCGCTACAGGCCTGTATGGATAGCAAAAAACCGGACAGCCACGTGCAACCCGGGGCACAGCCCGAGCTGACGTTGATCGTGGCCATGGACGAAAACGGCGTGATCGGCGTCGACGGCGGTATGCCGTGGCATATTCCCGATGATCTGCGGTGGTTCAAGGCGCAGACCCTCGACAAGCCGATTCTGATGGGCCGCAATACCTTCGAGTCCATCGGCCGGCCGTTGCCCCGGCGCCGGAACATGGTCCTGACTCGTGATCCGACGTTTGCCGCCGCCGGCTGCGACACCGTGAACAGTCTGGACGCGGCCATCGAGGCCGGCCGGGCATCGGGAGCAGCGGAGCTCATGGTCATCGGCGGCGCACAGGTTTATGCCCTGGCTCTGTCCCGCGCCAGTCGGCTGTTGGTGACCCGTATCGAGCAGAGCTATGCCGGCGATACCCATTTCCCGATCGTCGACTGGGGCGACTGGGAAAACACCTGGGAGCAGCCTGTGGACTCGACTGACGGTCAGCCGGCCTATCGGTTCATGACATGGCAACGTCGCTCCGGGTAGACTGAACGCTTCACTCACGCAGGAGAACCCGATGGCGGATTTGAAGGCCGATTTCGAGCAGACGCAAAAAGATGTGGAAACACTGACCAGCCGGCCGAGCAACGACGACCTGCTGGCGCTGTATGCGAACTACAAGCAGGCGACGAGCGGCGACGTCTCGGGCAAGCGTCCGGGCATGACCGACTTCAAGGGCCGTGCCAAATACGACGCCTGGGCGAAGCTGGAAGGTACGGATACCGATACTGCCATGCAGGGCTATATCGACAAGGTCAATTCATTGCTGGATGCCAATGGTTAACGTCGGGCGTCCGGCCTGGCCGCTATGACCGTGCCGATCCAGTGGCTGGTATTCGACCTCGGCGGCGTGTTGGTGGATGTGGCGCCGGCGTCGGAAACGCTGGCGCGAGTCGCGGAGCAGACCGACACACCGCAGTCGCATCTGGCGGAGCTGCTACGGGAGCGTTTTACCGGGCGGCCGTTTTCGCTGGCGGAGCAGTTTCAGGTCGGTGAGTTGGATGCGCGCGGTTTTCATGCGGCACTCAACCGTGAGCTGAACCGGCCGCTGGCATTCGACGCGCTCACGCATGCGCTCGAAGCAATGCTGCGTGGTGTCGATACCGATACCGCGCGCCTGCTGGCGCAGCTCTCGGCCAGCCATCGGATCGCCTGTTACAGCAATACCAACGCGGTGCACTGGCGTTATATCCAGCAGCATTTCGATTTCTTGGCGGCTATCGAGCGGCCGTTTGCGTCGCAGGAGATCGGTTATGCAAAGCCCGATCCGCGTGGCTTTGCTGCGGTGGCGGCGGCGCTAAAGGCGCCGCCCGACGCCTGCCTGCTGATCGATGATCGCGCGATCAATGTCGAAGCGGCACGTAACGCTGGCTGGAAGGCGTTGCACTTCACCAATGCTGCGACGCTGGCCCGGGATCTGGCGGCGCTGGATATTGTCCCCGCGTTGTCGGCGTGACCGGCGCATCAACCAATCCCGGATGGGCATGACATGGCGTCGACCGCGACGGCCCCGATAGTCGACGATCACGAGGATGGCGTGCAGACGCTGCGCGCCTTCATCGCTGCTCATCCGAATTTGTTTATTCTGACCGGCGCCGGGCTGAGCACCCGCTCCGGCATCCCCGACTATCGCGACCGCGAAGGCGGCTGGAAGGGCGCGGCACCGATCCAGCATCAGGCATTTTTGCGCCAGGTAGCCAAACGCAAGCGTTACTGGGCGCGCAGCATGGCCGGTTGGCCAGCGGTGGCGCGGGCCGAGCCCAACACGGCGCACAAAGCTCTGGCGCGGTTGGGTGCGGCGCACCGGCGGACCCGGATTGTGACCCAGAATGTCGATGGCCTGCATCAGGCGGCGGGTAGTCGTGCTGTCGTCGATCTGCACGGTCGGCTCGACCGGGTCGTCTGTATCGATTGTGACGCCCGGCTGCCCCGTCAGGATATCCAGACCCGGCTGGTCGACAGCAATGCCGGTTGGCTGGCGGATGCCGGCGTGCTGCGTCCCGATGGTGATATCGAGCTCGGCGACGTCGACTACGACCGGTTCCAGGTGCCCGATTGCCCGGTGTGTGGGGGCGTACTCAAGCCCGACGTGGTGTTTTTTGGCGGTGCTGTACCTGCTAAACGGGTGACGCGTGCCTGGACGGCGCTGGATCGCAGCGATGGGGTGCTCGTGGTCGGCTCATCGCTGATGGTGTGGTCCGGTTATCGGTTTGTGCGGGCAGCCGCTGCCCGTGGCCTGCCGGTACTGGCGATCAACCGTGGCCGAACGCGCGCAGACCCGCTGCTGTCACGGAAACTCGATGGCGACTGTGCTGCGCTGCTGGGCGACGCGATTGGGTAGTCTCGGGTAGTCGGTCGATATAGCCGTACGGGACAACGCCCACGACCAGCCGGCTCGCGATAACATAGGCGGCAAATTGCAGTCGATCACGAATCATGTCGAAAACCTCCACAACACGTATGTCGAATTCGTCCATCCGGGGATTCATTCTGCGCCCGGTTCATGACGCGGTGATGACATGAGCGGGCACGGGTTGCGTCTGGGTGTGGATCTGGGCGGCAGCAAGATCGCGGCCGCCGTCCTCGATGCCGATGACCAGATCTGTGCCCGGCGGCGCATGGACACGCCGCGGGACGACTATGCCGCCACGATCGCAGCGATCGGCGAGCTGGTCGGTCAACTGGAACAGGACATGGACGAGACCGGTCTGTCGGTCGGCGTGGGCACCCCGGGCAGCGTATTGCCGGATACCGGCCTGATCCACAATGCGAACTCGCAGTGCCTGAACGGCAAGCCGCTGGGAGGCGATCTGGAGGCGGCGCTGGCACGTCCGGTACGTCTGGCCAACGATGCCGATTGCCTCGCGCTTTCCGAAGCCTACGACGGCGCCGGGGCTGGCTGCGACAGCGTTTTCGCGATCATTCTGGGTACCGGCGTGGGAGCCGGCATCGTGATCAACGGGCAATTGGTCAGCGGTCGCAATGGGCTGGCCGGCGAATGGGGCCATATTCAGCTGCCGTGGGCCAGTGCCGGCGAACAGCGCGAATCGCCCCGTTGCTGGTGCGGTCTGGAGGGCTGCCTCGAGACCTGGCTATCCGGGCCGGGCATGAGTGCGGATTATGTGCGTCGCGGAGGCAAGAAGTTGTCGGCGCAGGAGGTCGTGGCTGCAGCGAAAGCGGGTGAGCGTCTGGCCGGCGCGACCTTCAAGGCCTGGCTGACCCGGGTGTCACGGGCGCTGGGAATGGTCGTCAACCTGCTGGACCCGGATATCGTCGTCGTCGGTGGCGGTTTGTCGCAGATCGAGTGGCTGTATAGCGAAGTGCCGAAAATCTGGACCCGGCATGTATTCACCGATTCGCTGGCAACCCGGATCAGCCCGGCAGTGCATGGCGATGCCTCGGGCGTACTCGGCGCTGCACGCCTGTGGCCGCTGCCTGACGCACCCTGAACCACCCGGGATGGCGCAAAATAAAGATCGACAAGACGGCTTCGAATCATATCGGCGTGTTAGAGTCATCGACCTGATATCGACGCAATTTACGGAGCGATAGTGGCCGACAAAGATCCCGACAAAGGTTATGTGGCGTTGCTGGGTTGGAGTCTGGGTGCGGTGGAAGCCGCGGATCGCTTCGATCGGCGTTATGTCGTCGTGGCCCCGGACTGGGCCGAGGAGTACTGCAGGGAACACGACATCCCGTATATTCCGTGGAACTTTGAGCGCCTGAACGACCGCTCGTTGGAGATCGCCGAGCGGCTCAAGTCGGAAGGCGTGGACGTCTCTATTCCGCTGTACGAGGAAACCGTGGAATGGGCCGGCGCGATCAACGCCGTACTCATGGACAATCCGCGTCTGCACGGTCAGGCAGTGTTGTTCCGCGACAAGGCGCTGATGAAGCGCCGCGCCCAGCTGGGCGGCATCCGCGTGGGTATTTTCGAGGAAGCCCACGAGATGGACGATGTCTATCGTTTCTTCAAGCGCGTCAACCAGACGCTGCTCAAGCTCGATGGTGACCCGCAGGACCCGATTCACCTCAAGGCCTTCGACAAGGCTGGCTGTCTCGGTCATCGCATGATCCGGACGGTCGAGGAGATCGATGCCATACCGGACAGCGAATACCCGTTGCTCATGGAAAGCCATCTCGACGGCTGGGAATTCGCGGTCGAGGCCTGGGTCTGGGACGGCAAGATTCAGTTCCTGAATATCTCGGAGTACGTGACGCTGGGCTACTCGGTGTTCGTGCCGGCCACCCCGGAGCTGGAAAGCTGGCGGGCGCTGATCACCGAACAGATCGAAAAACTCATCAAGACCTTCGATATCAAGTTCGGTCAGATCCATCCGGAATACTTCGTCACCAGCGACGGCACCATGTACTTCGGCGAGGTCGCTTATCGGCCGCCGGGCTTCAAGGCCTTCGAGCTGATCGAGCGGGCTTACGGCTTCAATGCCTATCAGGCCTCGATTCTGGTGTTCGATCCGCATACCACCGAACAGGAAGTCCGCGACTTCTTCCCGGAAGAAGTCGCCGGCGCGCAGGGCTACGCGGGCTGTTTCGGTGTCTATCCGCGTCGGCGCGTGGTCAGCAAACTGGACATCCCGGCCGAAACCGAAGACCACCCGTATTTCGATTACCACGAGTTGGCCGCACCGATGGAGGAAACGGTCACCAAGCGCACGGCCTTCGGCACGCATTGGGGCCTGTTGTTCTTCTTTGGTGACAACCCGCATCAGCTACGCGATCTGCTCAAGCATCAGGAAGAACTGGACTTCTACGTCTAGTCTCTCGCGTCGGCAAGAATCTGCACACGACAAGGCCCGCGCCGGATTTCCGACGCGGGCCTTGTTATTGGCGACGAGGTTATCTGTGGCCTCAGGGCCTCAGTTGTCGATCCAGGCCTTGCCGGCGGCCCAGCTTTCAGCGATCAGCGTGCGCACGCGCGCTACGGCGTCTGCCGGTACCGCTTCGGCGTCGCCGGTCTCGCGCTTCTTGTAATGAAATACATAGACGCGCGCGAGGAATTGCTCGAATGGTAACGAGGATTCGCCCTCCAGCTCGCCGTGGTCGTGGGTCGATGTGATCATTCCCTGACCCCAGTTCTGGCCCTTGTCGCGGTTCGGATTGAAGAAATAGACTCGCCAATCGCCGTGCGGGTCGCAGGCCACACGCTGAATCGAAATGGCATGCCAGCCGACCAGCGCGCCGCTGTAATCGGTGGTGGCAATGCCACAGGGCTGGGCATATACGAGGTCGCGCCCGCCGTTGTACAACGGGTGATAAGCGGCATGGAAGGTGCGGATGAAGTCGTCGCAGTTCGTGATCGCGCCGGTGGCCGTGTCGATGAGCTCGGCAAAGCCGCGATGGACCCACCAGCCGTGCAACTCGGGATTGACCCAGCGATGGCCGTCGCCGGCGCGGCCGATGGTGTGCCGGCTCATTTCCATATAGATCCGATCCAGGTGTTGCGTAAGCAGCAACGACACCGGGTCGAGTTCGGTGTGCAGGTCCTTGGCGAGGCCGGCGGACAACTCGCTGGAGCGGATCGTGGTGCCCTCGAAATGCGTGATCAGCTCGTTCTCGCGCGCCGCGAAGGCAATCAGCTCCAACAGATAGCCGACGTCGTTCTGTGCCCACAGACTGATCGCACGCGCTGCCTGGCAGGTCGGATTGTGTCCCTGATCGACACCGCGCGGCTGACCCAGTACCGAGAGGGTGCCGGCCAGCAGCAACACATTGGCATCCGGCGGGTTCTGCCACTCGCTGGCATCGTGCAATCGTTGTGCAACCCCCGGGTGGATCGGCAATACCATCAGGCGACGCACACCCGGCAACACCGGCCGGCTGAACACCGTGCCCTGATCCAGCATTTTCGACAGCCCGTAGATCGAACGCGCGGTCTCGCGCCGAATCGCAAAATGGATGATGTCGGTGATGACGTGCTGATAGGTCGATAAACAGACGACGCCGACGGTGTTCAATGCGAGTGCCGGGGCCAATAGCTCCGGTGCGCGATCGACAACATGGCGCAACAGATCGGCGTGCTGGGCGGCGACCAGTCCGGTCTGGGACATCGACCAGCCAAAGGTTTCGGCTTCGACGGTCAGTTGCTCGTGGCTCAGGCCGGCCAGCGCGTCGGCATAGGCGTCGCGGTCCAGGTCACGGGCGAGCTTTGTGGGGCCATCGAGTGCCGCGATCCAGTCGCGCGCGTAATCGATGGAATGGTCGTCGTCGGTGAATTGCGTCATGGCCTCGCGCGCCGAGCGCAATAGGGATTCCACCCGCTGCACCATGATCGGGCGTTGCAGCAGCACGCGTTCGGCCTCGGCGATCAGCGATTCGAGAATCGAGCCCGCGCCGAGACGCTCGAGAATGAACTCGAACAGGTTCTTGATGTGCGGTGCGGCATCGTTGTCGGCTTCGCGCGTCTCTTCGGTGGCGACAGGGAACAGCAGATCAAGATTGCTGGCGAGCACCTGTTCGAGGAAATCGCGTGACTGGGCCGCATCCACGCCGTGCGCCTCGGCATCGCCTTCGGCGATTGCGAGCATCCGTAACTCGCTCAAGCACTCCAGTGTGGCGTTGATGCCGCCGGCACGCAGGGTGCCGCTGACCAGTGCCGGTTGCAGCATCTGGGGGTCGGCCCAGTCGCCGCCGGCGAACACACCCACGGCATCGAAACGCGGTGCGGCGTCGTAAAGCAGGCCGATGCCCTCCCGGCTGCGTAACAGCTTTTTCGCACGTGACAGGAGTTGCGATTGGTGCATCGCCTTGCCGAACGAGCGGGACGCGTCCAGCCGGGCCAGTATCTGCTCGAAATCGGTCGCAAGCCGGGCCGGGTCGGTCAACGACGCCGGCTGATTACTGGCAATCACTCATGTTCTCCATTGGTCGTCGTACCGGACTCGGGGCGGACAGCATCGCATGTTTGGGGTATCGGGTCGCTGACTATAACGGTCTGCCTGTTGGTGGAAGGGGCGCCAAGAGCGCACCTGACGGAGTAGGGCGTTCCAGTCGTCCAACCGTATGCCGGGCTTGACGAGCAGCGCCCTTGCGGCGCGCTTGATTATGATATATAGAGTAGGCCAGAGAATGTTGCCGCATCTGGCCGAGCGACAACGTGATCGCGGCACCCGCGGCGATCCTGACAATACGGCCGGGGGAACGGATCCGCATAAACGGATCCGAATAAAAAATACAGAGGAGATCAGCTCATGCGTTTTTATCACTATTCGTCTCGGTCTGCCCCGCGTTCGCTGCTGTACGCGTGTGTACTGGTGGGTGCGAGCGCCCTGTTTTTAAGCGCGACTGCGATTGCAGAGCCGTCCGACAACAAGCCCGTGAGCAGCATACCGGCCGGGGTTGGCCTGTCCATGCATTCGCGTGTGCATGTGCGCCAAACGCCGACGGCCGGTGACGACGGCGCGACCCAGGGCCTGCAGTCGTGGGGCAAATTCCGCAAGCAACAAGCGGCCGCAAAAAAAGCGCGTTCCGACAAAATGTCGAATCAGGACAGCATGTCGGGTAGCGACGCTCAATAGCCCGATATCAAGCATTCGGTGGAAGTGACGGTGGTGGGGTAGTCCTTGGCTGGCTTTTGTTGTGCCCGGTTGCTTTGTTTCAGGTCGCGTTTGGGCGGCTTTGCAGGATTCATCCTGGAAGATCAATGACAACGACAGGGCCGCCAGGCTGGCGAGTGTTGCCGTGGTATGTCGGTTGATTGCAATAAGTCAGTCGAGTCATTTGTCTGTGCCATGCACTTTAAGTGATTCCACGTGCGTGATGTTCAGCTGTGACTGTCGTGCAAAATCCCGGCGAAAGTACTTGCGCCGATGAAAAAAATACGATAAAAAACCTGAAAAGGCTTGACAATCGTAAGTCATCAAAACAAAGGGGGATGCAACGAATAAATTGCTTGAGGCTTGTCATTGAAGCGGCGCGACCGGACAGCGTGCGTTCGCAAGATGTTCAGGCGGGGCAAGGTGCGAAAAGTGCCCGAATGGCACATGCGTTAGAGGCATTCATTATTAAATAAACGTCACTGGCTTCGCCGGGATGGGTTACCCGGATGCAAGGTGCGAGAGTGCGAAGCCATATAACGAAGGGGAGAACCAATGAAGTACCGTTTCAGCAGGACATGTCTGTCGGCAAGCAGCGCACGCATTGTGCCCGGTTGCCGTTATGCCGCCTTTGCGGCGCTTGCAGCTCTGGGGGCTTTTCCACCGCCGCTTCGGCGCTGGAAACCAACCTGGGTGTGAACTATCTCGCGACCGGCTTCTATGTGGAGTCCGATTCGTTCGATCCCGGGCCGCAGCCAACCGGTCCCAACGGGCAGGCGCTCGATCCGGAGACCGAGGACACGGACAGCGACAATGGCTTCGCCCAACTCCTGCGCATCAAAGCCGACCTCAGGGACGAAAAGACCGGCATCGAAGTGCATACCAGCCTCGAGGTTTCCGGCGATCGCTTCAGCGGCCAGGACCGGCCCGATCAGACGATCACCGGAAGGCAGGCATTCAATACCAATAGTAACGGCGATAACGTCCGGCTCGACCAGGCGTTCATCGATGTGCCGTTCGATTACTTCCTGCTGCGTCTGGGTCGGCAGGAATCCAACTGGAACAACTGCTTTCTGGTCTGTGACGACCGACGCGATCGTGCGCTGTTGCTGACCTCTGCCTTTGGTGTGGTGCCGTTCTTCGCCTACGATCGAACGTCCGACAATACCGGCTTCAATAATCAGGGCAACGGTGACGAAATCTTTACCGGTGTCATTGCCCCGATCGGGGACTGGGAACTGGGCTTCCTGTACGTGCACTTCTTCAACAACTTCAGCGGCGACCTGGTGGATACCGATCCGGCGCTGATTGATACGGACGGTGATGGCGTACCCGATAGCGCGGTACCAGGCTCCACAGGGACAGGGCCGCGCAATATCAATCCGCAGTCCAACCTCAACATTGTGTCGCCCTACGTGCAGGGCTCTCTCGGGCCGGTCAAGATCGCGACGGGTGCCAACTACGCTGAAGGCAACAACGTACGGAACAATGTAACGCCCGAGTCGGGCGATATCTTCACCGATAGCGCCTGGTCCGAATACTTCCGCGTTGGCATCGCACTCGATATCTTCGAGCTCAACGCCCAGTATGTCGGCACGCAGGATGGTGGTCTCGTGGACGCCGGCTTTGATACCTACTCCAGCCTGATCAACTCCAATCCGGATGCGACCAACCGGCCGACCAGTGTCTATAGGATGGGTGGGTTCAACGGCCGTGAGGGCTTTGACGAAGATCTGTTTATCGGCAGCGTCACGGTCAACGTCAACGACAAGTGGTCCCTGCGGGGTGCGGTGGGCTCGCTGGATATCGATGCAGGTAATGCCGGCAGCGATTCCAGCACGGTTGTCGACTTCGAGAGCAGCTATCAGATCAATGACATCCTGCGGACCTGGGCTACGCTCGGCATGCTGGAAGAAAATGATGTCGGCGTGCTCAGCGGTAACAGCCTGATCGGCTCCCTGCCCAATGACGGCAGTTTCGCTGCAGACCGGGTCATCGCCGGCGCGGTCTATCTCGGCGCCGAGTTCTGATAGTCGGTATCGTCGAGATTGAATAGACAAAGCCGGAGTTGATGTGGCGAGAAATCGTATCGTGCGTAGTTGGGTTGGTTGTGCATCCGCGCTGGCCGTCGCCGCGCTGGCCGGATGCGCCGTCCTGGACAGTGACACGCAGGCCAAGCAGGACAAGTACGGGGCTGCGTTTTCGGACAGCGCCCTGGGCGGAGAGCACGACACGGAGTGGGAACAACCGTTCTGGGAAGGCTGGCGCGAGGATGACCGTGACGAGGTCCGGGCCGAAGCCCGGGCCGCGGCCCGGGCTGAGATCCAGCAGTCGCGGGGCGTAGTGCCCACGTCGGCAACAGCTGCTCCATTGCCATCGGCCGGATCCTCTCGGGGCTTGCAAGCCAAGGTGGGGGTCATCATACCTCCAGGCAGCGGCGATTCGGGTAATGCCTATCGGTTGCTGGAGGTGCTTGACCGCAACGCCCGGCGCTATGGGCTGACCCTGGTCAAGCCCGATGTGCTGGCCGATGCCATCAGCCAGGAGCCGGCCTGTTCGAGCGGCTCGGGAGCGGCTTGCGGCGAGGCGTTGGCGATTTATCCGGGGGTGCGGGCGCTGCTAGTGATGAATACGAAGCCGGCCAGCGACGGAAAACTCATCGTGCAGACCCGCATGCTCGATGCCGATTTCGGTATTGATTATGCTGCGACCACGGCGCGCATGCAGATTACGGCGCCGGATAAGACAGATGCGTCTTCCGATTTGTCTGTCTGGAGTCGTCAGGTGCTGGAGCGTACGGCGAGTCGCGTGGATATCGCCCCCTGGTTTGCCCACGGTTTTTCTCGCAAGAACAATGATATCTACGTCAATGTGGGTGAGCGCTCCGGACTCGACTCGGGTAGCCGGCTGGCTGTTCACGAAGAGGGTACGCTCGTGCGTGCACCGAGTGGCCAGATCGTAGGCTGGGACCCCGGTCCCGTGGTCGGACAGCTCGAGATCAAGCAATTCATCGGTCAGGAGGTGGCGATCGCCGAAGCGGTTTCGGGGCGTTTGCCGACACCGGAAGACAAGCTGACACTTGCCCAATAGCCCTGGCCGATAGACAGGTTATGAAACTTGAGGCGGCACTCGCGAGTGCCGCCTTTTTTGCTGTTGGAAGCTGCTTTCAGAAGCCGTGGGGCGTGCCGTCACAAGATTGTAAGCCAAGGGCAGAGGCCCCTAGACCTCCAGCCATTCCTTTCGGGTGGTATCGTCGGCTTCGAGATCGTCCGGCCTGCCTTCGAATACGATTTCGCCGTGACCCATGACGTAAACACGGTGCGATATTTTCATCGCGATACTGAGTTTTTGTTCCACGAGCAAAATAGACACACCGCGTTCTGCGACCTTGAGCAGGAAGTCTCTAACCTGGGAGACGATTTGCGGGGCCAGGCCTTCGGTGGGCTCGTCGATCATGACGAACCTGGGGTTACCCATCATGGTGCGGCACATCGACAACATCTGCTGTTCGCCGCCGGATAGAAGTTCAGCCTTGACGTCGGCACGCTCTTCAAGGCGGGGGAACAATTGGTATGCATCGTCGATCGTCCATTTCTCGTCGGCGCCGACTTTCTTTACCCCCATCTCCAGATTTTCACGCGTACTCAGACCACTGAAAATCAGACGCTCTTCCGGTACATAACCGATGCCCTTGTGCGCAATCTTGTGTATGTCGAGACCCGTAATCTCTTCGTTGTCGAAACGGATTGAGCCGCGCAGCGCCACGAGCCCCATGATGGCCTTGCAGGTCGTCGAGCGGCCTACTCCGTTGCGCCCCAACAGGCTCACGATCTCGCCTTGCCCCACATTGAACTCGACGCCCTGGAGGATATGGCTTTTACCGTAGTAAGCGTGGAGATCTTTGACTTCTAACATGAGTTAACCGTGCGAATAAATCGGAGATGCCATGACTATTGCCCGAGGTAGGCTTCCTGGACTTTTGGGTTGCCGCGAATTTCTTCCGGTACGTCGCTGGCGATGATTTCGCCATAAACCAGAACGCTGATGCGATCGGCGAGTTCGAACACAACGCCCATGTCGTGCTCGACCACGAGCAGGGTCTTGCCCCGGGTGACTTCGTGGATGAGACTCATGGCGTGATCACGCTCGGTCAGGCTCATGCCGGCAGTTGGCTCGTCCAGCAGGATCACGTCCGCGCCGCCGGCGATAGTGGTGCCGATTTCCAGCGTGCGCTGCTCGGCATAGCTGAGCAGCGAGGCAGGGACGTCCCGCTTTTTGGCCAGCCCCAGCTGTTCGAGAAGATGCTCGGCCTGCTCGTTGAGCCTTTTCTGGCCGCCCACCAGATGCCAGAACGAATACTTGTAGCCATGCGACCACAACAACGCGCAGCGCAGATTTTCAAACACGCTCATGCGCTGAAACAGATTGGTGATCTGAAAACTGCGGCTCAGGCCTTTGCGGGTCACCTGATGCGGCGCCAGGCCACTGATCTTTGTGCCATGCAGGCTGACTTGGCCGTCCGACAGGCCGTAACGCCCGGTAATGAGGTTGAACAGGGTCGACTTGCCGGCGCCGTTGGGGCCGATAATGGCGTGCCGCTCCCCGGGCGCGATCGACAAATCCACGCCGCGAATGATCTCGGCTTTGCCGAATCGCTTGTGAACATTCGACAATGTCAGGGCGGCGGTCATTGCCTTCTCCCCTGGGCATCCATGGCCTGGTTGACGTCGCCCCACCGCGAGCCGATCCGCTGGGTTACCCATTTGACCGACGCGATCCCGGCGCCGAACACGAGCAGCGCCACCGCCCAGGAGCCGTAGCTGGTCGCGGTGATTTCCATATAGAACAGATCGATGGGTTGCGACGGATCATAGGATAACGACAGGTGATAACCCATCTCGATAATCGCAACGAGTCCGACGAACGTCAGCAGCGCGGGCACAACGGCCAGCGTGTATGGCACGATCATCCGGTGCAGAAGACCCGCTCGCCACGGCGCGAAATGCTGGACGATAACGCCCGCGATGCCTTGGGGTACGAACATCACCATGAGCACGAACAACAAACCGAAATACAGTATCCAGCCGTCGGAGAAACCACTGAGCGCGATCTGCATATAGGTGACGAGCACGGCGCCGATGATCGGCCCGAAGAACACACCAAGGCCCCCGATAAAAGTCATCAGCAGAACCGAGCCGGACTGGATCAGACCCACGTTGGCCGCGGTCATGATTTCGAACAGGATCGCGAACAGCCCGCCGGCAATGCCAGCGAAAAATCCTGACAGGGAAAACTGAAAAAAGCGGGTCATGGTCGTGTTGTAGCCAACGAACTGCGCGCGCTCCGGATTGTCCCGCACCGCATTGGAAATACGCCCGAGCGGTGTCCGGGTGAGCAGATACATCGCAAACGCGGCAATCACCGTCCAAACGCCAATCAGGTAGTACACCTGGATAGTCGGCCCGTAACTGAACGGCAAAAGGGTTGCGTCGGTCACGCGATTGGCGGTCACGCCGCTCTCGCCACCGAAGAAATCGGTGAATATGGGGGCACTGGACTCCACCATGACGCCGATGCCCAGCGTGATCATGGCAAACGTCACGCCGCCGCGGCGCGTGGACACCGACCCGAAAACAATCCCGAAGAACAGCCCGCCGGCACCGCCGACCAGTGGCATGAGCTCAAGTGGAAACCACAACGTACCGTCGTTGACGGCGTTGATTGCGTGCAGCGTAAGGTAGCCGCCGAGGCCAAAATACACCGCGTGCCCGAACGAAAGCATTCCCGCTTCGCCGAGCAGCATGTTGTAGGACAGGGCGAATATGATGAATATCCCCATCTGGCTCATCATGGATATCGAGCTGCCCGACGTGAATACATAGGGCATCATGACGATTACGATAATCGCGGTAATCCATACCGCCATCTGGCGTAGTAACGCGTTGCTGCTCATGATTCACGCGCTCCCATTAGGCCGCGCGGTCGCACGATCAGGATCAACACCATCATCAGATAGGGCAGCATCAGCCCGAACCGCGACAGATCAACGCCCAGAACGCTGTCCTGCCCGAATGTGATCCCCATGCCGGCGAGAAGATCCGCGATGGAATAGTTCATGCCCACCGCGAATGTGGTCACCAGGCCGATAATCAAAGACGCTACGAACGCGCCGCCTAGCGAGCCGAGCCCGCCGAAAATCACGACTACGAACACGATTGGCCCCATTGCATAGGCCATGCCGGGCTCGGTAATGAAATAGTTGCCGGCCATGACGCCGGCCAGACCCGCCAATCCGGTGCCGAATGCGAATACCAGAGTGAAGATGCGGGGCACGTTGTGGCCCAGCGCCCCAACCATATCCGGGTGCGAGAGCGACGCGCGGATGATCATGCCGACACGGGTACGCACCAGCAGTACATAGATGGCCCCGAACATGGCAATGGCCACCAGCAGGATAAAGCCTCGGTAGGCGGGGAAATCGCTGCCGTAAATCGAGAACAGCGTGAAATCCAGAATTCCGGGGATGTTGTAATCGACCGGCACCCGGCCCCAGAGCAGAACCACAAGCTCATCGATGACATAAACCAGACCGAAGGTGAACAACAACTCGGCCACGTGGCCATGCTTGTGGACGTTGCGCAAACCAAAGCGTTCGGTCAGCGCGCCCACCAGTCCGACCACAATCGGTGCGAGGACGAGCGCGCCCCAGAAGCCGGCATACTGGCTGATCGAGTAGGCGCAATAGGCGCCCAGCATGTAGAAACTGGCGTGCGCGAAGTTCAACACGCCCATCATCCCGAAAATCAGCGTCAGGCCACTGGCCAGCATGAATAACAGCATGCCGTACAGTACGCCGTTGAGCAGGGAGAAAATAAACGATTCGAGCATCGCGACGCTATCCCGCCGAAGTTGGAAAATCGGGACCGGCAGCGACTCTGCTACCGGTCCCGCTCAGGGCGCCTCTATAAAGAGACATCAACTACGAGGGGGGCGCTCCATGTCACAGGATGAGGGAACGGCCGTTTCGTCCGCAGGAATCTCGATATTCGTCTTCCAGCCGAGGCCGGTGCCTTCGGCGTCGTATTTCTCGTAATCCTCGGAGAGGGTGGAAATGAACAGCGGTTGCAGCATCTGATGATCCTTTGCCCGCATGGTCACCTTGCCCAGTCCGGTTTCCAGGGTCATGCCTTCCATGGCATAGGCCACTTCCAGCGGATCCGTGGTGCCGGCCTTTTCCATGGCCTTGGCGAGCATCTCCATCTCGGTCTTGGTGCGAAGGACGTTGAACTCGAGCGGTGCGTATTTCTCCTCGAAGTTTTCCTGAAACTCCTGGAGATCGCTCAGGTTCTTGGTCACCGCGAGGTTTTCTTGGTACTCGGTAATTGTCTTGACCTTGCCTTTCCCGGCTTCGCCGATCCCTCTTGGGGTGCCGACGAGGCTGCCGTAGTAGGTGTAATAATTGACGTCCAGCCCCGCTTGTGCGCCAGCTTTGACGAGCAGGGCCAGATCGTTGCCCCAGTTGCCGGTAATCACCGCGTCGGCACCGGATGATTTGATCTGGGAGATATAGGGTGAGAAATCCTTGACCTTGCCCAGCGGGTGCAGCACATCACCGACAATCTCTATATCGGGCCGTTTCTCGGCGAGCAATTCCTTGCCGGCCTTGGAAATGAACTGTCCGTGCGAGTAGTCCTGGTTGATCAAAAAGACTTTCTTGATCTGTTCCTGATCAGCCATGTAGTCGGTGATGACCTTCATCTTCATCGCACTATTGGCGTCGAAACGAAAATGCCAGAACGAGCACTTCTCGTTGGTCAGGGCCGGGTCCACCGCGGCGAAGTTGAGGTAAATGATCCGCTTGTCCGGATTGCGGCGGTTATGTTTCTCCACGCCATCCACCAGGGCATTGCCTACATTGGAGCCCAGCCCCTGGGTGATGTACTGAATGCCTTCGTCCGCGGCTTCCTGCAGATTCTGCAGCGATTCCTGCGCGCTGCCCTTGTTGTCGAAGGGCACGATTTCCACTTCCTTGCCCAGGATGCCGCCTTCCTCGTTGATGTGGTCGGCGATGGAGGTGAACCCTTTGACGCCAAGATCACCGATATTGGCAAACGGACCCGACAGCGGATCGATCAGGCCGATCTTGATGGTGTCCTTGGCCGCCAGGGCGGTGGTGGAGGCAAAAGCCATCGAAACCGCGAGAGCGATTGCCGCGCGAGTGAGCAGGTGTAGGCGATACTTCATTTTTGATCCCCTCTTTATTGTATGCGACCGATTGGTCGTGCTTTTGATACTAGAAGAAGCGTTGCGCGAACGCCAACGGTGCATGCGCCTTGCATCTTTCGTGAGGGTGGCGGGTGTTATTGCATCTCGTTATTACCCGGCGAGCAAATAGACAAATCTTTCCGGAGTAATAACGTGAGCCGGTACGGCTCGCCCGCGGCGCGAGCTAAGCGAGTGCGAAAGCACGGCAAGGGTGTGCGCCGGACCGCGCGCACGAAATCGCAATGCTTTGCGTACTTCGTCACCGAATTAATAATTCGATAAAAAACCCCGGCCGACAACGCGGTCGACCGGGGCATCTGGCGGTTAATGTGGAACTTTACAGTTCCTGCTCGGTCGGCCGGATGATCAACTCGTTGATATCCACGTCGCCCGGCTGCTCGATCGCAAAGGTGATGGCGCGTGCGATTGCCTCGGCGTCGATGGCGGCTTCGTAGAGTTTGCCGGCGGACTCGGCCGCACCCTCGTGGGTGATGTGATCGGTCAGCTCGGTGTCCACTGCGCCGGGGGAAATGTTGGTGGCCCGGATCTGTCCGTTGGATTCCATGCGCAGGCCTTCGGACAGCGCCTTGACCGCAAACTTGGTGGCGCAATACACCGCGCCTCCGGCCATGACCTTGTGGCCCGCGACCGACGACAGGTTGATGATATGGCCGCTTTCCTGTTCGCGCATCGTCGGCAGTACCGCCGCCATGCCGTACAGCACGCCCTTGAGGTTGACGTCGATCATCTGTTCCCACTCGTCCACCTTGAGGGCATCGAGAGGGGCCAGTGGCATCAGGCCTGCGTTGTTGAGCAGTACGTCGATACGGCCGTATTGATCCCGGGCCGCCTGCGCGAGCGAATCCAGTTGCGCACGCTCGGTGACATCGGTCACGCGATAATCGGCTTCGCCGCCGTCTGCGGTGATCGACTCGGCCAGTGCCTTGAGCCGCTCCTCGCGGCGTGCGCCCAGCATCAGTCTGGCGCCCTTGCTTGCAAGCATCCGCGCGGTGGCTTCACCCAGGCCGCTGCTGGCGCCGGTGATGACAACGACTTTTCCTTCGATTTCGGACATATTCGCTCTCGCTATTGTTGCGTCGATGAATCCGGGTGCGGATTCCATTGTGCGCAATCTAATGTGGGGGCTGTACGTGTCGAATCAACCGGACGGGCGTACGGGCCGGTTCTGCCCGCGCGTCGGTTGACTGCTTGTCAGGCCGGGCGGTTGTCGGTCCAGCGTAACCAGCGCCGTATCAATCGAATACTGATCCACAGTGTGACCAGCAGCCATCCGGCGAGCGCCACGAACGCGGCCAGCAGCAACGTGCCCACGCCGAGCTCGGGCCAGGCGACAGCGAGCGTTTCCATCGGATGGGGAGCGTAGGCGAGTGTGTTGAGTACGGTCATCGCACTGGTCAGCAGAGTGGGCAGGGCCAGCAGCGGGGCAATCAACACCAGTACCAGCGCCAGCGCGGACAGCGCGTGATGGCGGCCGAGCCAGCGGTGATGGGAGTCCGCCAGCGTCTGTGTTCCGGGCGTGGCCAGCCAGTGCAGCAGCGCCATGACCAGCATCACCGGAATCAGCAGAACGCCGACACCAAACCACAGGGCCGCCGCGAGGGTGCCGGCCAGGATATAACCGAGGGTGACGCCGGGCGCGTCTCGTGTCGTGCTGTCGGCGTTCACGGGGTGGCGCCGGGCATGGGCCGGTGCTCGGCGAATGCCAGCGCGCCGCGAATGATGCGATAGAGCCACCAGACCCAGAGTATGGCGAATCCGATCAGGCCGATCATGACCATCGACAGCGCCATGCACACGAGTGTCCACAGCACGCCGAACCAGAACGTGCGCAACAACCAGCGGTGGTGGCTGCGGGCCACGCGGTCGCCGCAATCGCTCATCTTGACGTGATTGATGATCACTCCGGCCACGGCGGTGATGCCGACGAAGAAACTCAGGCCATACAGGACATAGGTCACGAGCAGCACATTGCGCTCGACTTCGCTGCGGGTAGCCACTTCGGGCACGTGTGGGTCGGTCATGGGCGGTTCCAGGTGTATGAAATGAGTGCGGGATTCCTTTGCTAGACTGACGCGATTGTTACTGCTTAGTGCCTTGCTCCATGCTTCAGCTGTTTACCCATCACCGCAGCGTATCGGCGCACCGGGTACGGATCGCGCTCAACTACAAGGGTGTGTCCTACAAGTCGATTTTCACCGACCTGGACCAGAAGAACGTGGATCGTCTCGGTTATCTCAACGTCAATCCCCAGGGCCTGATCCCGGCGCTGTGGGCCGAGGACGATCTGGTCATCTCGCAGTCGTCGGCCATTCTAGAATATCTGGAGGAGCGCTATCCTGAACGGCCGCTGATAGCCGGCGATATCGCGTTGCGCGCCCGAATCCGGTCGTTTGCCCAGATCGCCATCGCCGATACTCACCCGCTGAACAACCTGCGCGTGCTGCGTTATCTGCGCGACACCATGGATGTGCCCTACGACCAGCGCCGCGAATGGTTCGAGCACTGGCTGCACAAGGCCTTTGCCCCGATGGAGTCGATCCTCGCCGCGCATTCGGGCGATCACGACAACAACAGCTATTGCTTCACCAGCAAACCGAGCCTGGCCGACGTCTGTCTGGTGCCCCAGGTATCCATGGCCCAGCGTTATCAGGTCGACCTCAGTGACTATCCCACGGTGCGGCGGATTTATCGTGCCTGCATGACCCTGGCGGCCTTCCAGGCAGCCGACCCGGAGACGCAGCCCGACACACGCTGAGGGCGCAGTGACCACCCGTCGGAATATCCGGCGGCATGCCTGTCGTCTCGAAGTCAATCCGCGCTTGTCTCGCATGCCTTCACGGCGCTAGTGTTGGAGCCACGACAAGCCAGTAACGACAAGGGCGGGCGATGAGCACTACAGCCACCACAGTAGCGGACGTGCGTGCTCGCGCGGCGGCTGCCGACGAGGTTGCCGACAACGATCTGCTGAGCGCATTCGTCGATGCCTGTTTTGCGGGGGTGCTGACCGATACGGTCACGGCGCGCTCCGTCGACGCTCTGTTCGCGGCCGTGGTCGAGCAGTTCCAGCTGGCGTGCCGTGTCCGCCAGCGGGGTGAAATCCGGGTTGCGGTCGAGCGTATGACGAACGCCGGATCACGCTGCGATACCGCGTTGCTCACGGTGACGGACGACATGCCGTTTCTGGTCGATACCGTAAGCATGGCGGTGCGTGAGGCCGGCGCTGTCATCGACTGGGTGACCCATCCCGTGGTGCGCGTCAAGCGCGATGGCGATGGCAACGTCCTGGGCATCAACGGTGCCGCAAATCATCAGAGCCACGGCGACGAGGAGTCGCTCATCCGGATCGAATTCGCCGCGCCGGCGGGGCTCGACGACGACGCCCTGATCGCCCGGGTACAAGCCAATCTGCGGGATCTGGATTGCGTGGTGGACGACTGGGAGCCGATGCGGCGGCAGCTGCAACGGGTGGTCAGCGAACTGGACACGGTGCCCAGCGGCGTCGATACCGATGAATGCGCCGAGACCCAGGCATTTCTGCGCTGGCTGGCCGACGACCACTTCACGCTGCTGGGGTACCGCTGCCGCGAGATCGATAGCGCCGGCGGCGAGGACAGCATGGTCGACATGCCGGACAGCAGCCTCGGCCTGTTGCGCGACGACCGCGAGGGTCTGGATCCGGATGGCTATGTCGCGCCCGCGGCGGCACTGGACAAGTACACGCAGTCGTCCCGGATGCTGGTGGTTGCCAAGGCCAATACACGGTCCTGGATCCACCATGCCGAGACCATGGACGTGATCGCGATCAAGCGCCTCGACGACACCGGCAATACCATCGGTGCGCACCGTTTCCTCGGGCTGTTCTCGGGCGAGGCCTATGCCTCCAGTCCGCGCCAGATTCCATTGCTGCGCCAGAAAGTGCGTGACGTGGTCGCCCGGGCGGCGCTGCGACCGCGGTCGCACGCAGCCAAGAGCCTGAGCTATATCCTCGAGACGTTCCCGCGCGACGAGCTGTTTCAGTCCGCTGAGGACGAGCTCTACACGACGGTCATGGGTGTGCTCGGCATGGGCGAGACCGAACGCCTGCGTCTGTTCATGCGCCGTGATCGCTACGAGCGTTTCTATTCCTGCCTGATCTACATGCCGCGCGAGCGCTATACCGTGGCCCTGCGCGACCAGCTCGAGGGCGATCTCGAGCAGCGCCTGGATGGGCGCACCCACGAGTCCGGCGCGCAATTCCTGCGGGGCGCGCTGGTGCGCTTGCACTACCAGATCGTGACCGAAGGCGACGCCGACCGCGATGTGGATGCCGCCCAACTGGAATCCGAGCTGATCGCGGCCACCCGCGCCTGGCCGGATCGTTTCGCCGCCTCGGCACGGGCGTCCGGTACATCGATGCCGGCCTACGCCAATGCGTTCGATGCCGGTTATCGCGAGCGTTTCGACGGTGATGCCGCGGTGGCTGATGCACGCCTGCTCGCCGAACTCGGCGATGAAGCACAGCCGACGCTGCGCGTGACCGGAATGACCAGCGATGGCGACGTGGTACTCAAGCTGTACGGCAATGGCGAGGAAATGCCGTTGTCCACGGTGCTGCCGGTGCTGGAGAATTTCGGTCTGTCGGTGCACACCCAGCGACCGTATATTGTCGATCGTGCGGGCGCGCAGCCGCAATGGATACACGAATACGAGGCCGAACACCCGCAGGCCGAGTCGCTCACCGAGGCCGGCCGCGGCGAGTCGATTGCCGAGGCGTTCGCGGATATCGTCGCTGGCCGGGCGGAGGACGACGGTCTCAACCGCCTGGTCATTGCGGCCGGGTTCACGCCGCGACAGGTGGTTCTCGTACGCACGATCACGCGTTATCTGTTGCAGACGGAACTGCCGTTTTCGCCGGACTACGTGCAGGAACAGTTGGCCGGTCATGCCGCATTGGTGGCCCGGTTGATCGGCCTGTTCGAGCAGCGTTTCGACCCGGCCAACGCCGGCTCGGATGGAACCCGCGACTCGGACCCGGCGACGCAAATCGACATCGACACCATGCTGGACGCGGTGGCCAGCCTCGACGCCGACCGTGTGTTGCGCGCGTTCCATGGCGTGGTCGCGGGCGCATTGCGCAGCAATTACTTCCAGCGCGACGGCAATGGGCAGCCCAAGCCGTATGTCAGCATCAAGTTCGATCCGGCGTGCATCCCCGAATTGCCGCAGCCGCTGCCGATGTTCGAGGCATTTGTCTATGCCCCCGAGGTCGAGGGCGTGCACCTCAGAGGCGGCAAGGTGGCCCGCGGCGGCCTGCGCTGGTCGGACCGGCGCGAGGATTTCCGGACCGAAGTGCTGGGCCTGATGAAGGCGCAGATGGTGAAGAACGCCGTGATCGTTCCGGTGGGCGCCAAGGGCGGCTTCGTGGTCAAGAACGCGCCGGCCGGCGCGTCGCGCGAAGACCGTCAGGCGCGGGGCATTGCCTGCTACAAGATTTTCATCCGCGGGTTGCTGGATATTACCGATAACCGGGAGGGCGACGCCGTCACCCATCCGTCGCAGGTCGTACGCTACGACGACGACGACCCCTATCTGGTGGTCGCGGCCGACAAGGGCACCGCCAGCTTTTCGGATATCGCCAACGGGCTGTCGCAGGAATACGGGTTCTGGCTTGACGACGCGTTTGCCTCCGGCGGCTCGGCCGGGTACGACCACAAGGTCATGGGCATCACGGCGCGCGGTGCCTGGGAAGGCGTCAAGCGCCATTTCCGGGAAATGGGGCGCGATATCCAGCGTGAACCCTTCACCGTGGTCGGCGTCGGCGATATGGCCGGCGATGTGTTCGGCAATGGCATGCTGCTGTCCGAACAGATCCGGTTGGTTGCCGCCTTCAACCATATGCATATCTTCATCGATCCCGACCCGGATCCGGCCACCAGCTTTGCCGAGCGCAAACGGCTTTTCGAACAGCCGCGCTCGGCCTGGAGCGACTATGATCCGGCGTGCATTTCCGAAGGCGGCGGTGTATTCGAACGCAGCGCCAAGACCATCGAATTGTCGGAGCCGGCACGCCGGGCGCTGGGTATCGACACCGAACGGCTGACGCCCAACGCGCTTATTCGGGAATTGCTGTGCGCCGATGTGGATCTGTTCTGGAACGGCGGCATCGGGACCTACGTCAAGGCGCGGGCCGAGTCGCACACCGAAGTCGGCGATCGCGCCAACGACGCCGTACGAATCAACGGCCGGGATCTTCGCGCGGCGGTAGTGGGCGAGGGCGGCAACCTCGGACTGACCCAAGCTGGACGCATCGAATATGCTTTGGCGGGCGGACGCATCAATACCGACGCGGTCGACAACTCGGGCGGGGTCGACTCGTCGGATCTGGAAGTCAATATCAAGATCGCACTGGGCACGGTCGAGGCGGCCGGTGGTCTCGACCGCGAGGCGCGCAATACGCTGCTCGAGGACATGACGCCCGGCGTCATCGATCTGGTGTTACAGACCAATTATCTGCAGTCCCAGCAGATCAGTCTGATGGCGTCCGATGCCGTGGCCCGCCTGGACGAGCAGGTCAGTTTCATGCGGGCGCTGGAACGCGACGGCCGTCTCGATCGGCGTCTGGAGCGGTTGCCCGACGAGGAAACCATTCAGGAGCGTCTGCGCAACCGGCAGGGTCTGACTCGGCCCGAGCTGGCGGTGATCATCTCCTACAGCAAGATCGCACTCGCCGATGCAGTGCTGGCCAGCGATCTGCCCGATGACCCATATCTCGACAGCGTGCTCGAAGCGGGCTTCCCGGCCGATCTGGCATCCCGCTTCCCTGATGCCGTGACCGGGCATCGCCTGCGGCGCGAGCTCATTACCACGTTGCTCACCAATCAGATGGTCGATCGGCTGGGCATTACCACCGCACACCGTCTGCCGGCCGGCTTCGGCGCGCGCATGGACGCCGCGGTCCACGCGTATGTGCTCACCGACGCCTGGCTCGGCGGCGAAGCGTTGTTCGCCGAAATCGACGCGCTCGATAACCAGTTGCCGGCCGAATCCCAGTACGACCTGCACAAGATCGCAACCGGCTTGCTGAAGCACGCCATGAGCTGGCTGCTGGGCTCGCCGGGGATCGAGGGCGACGTCGCAACGCTGATCGAACGCTATCAGGGGCGTGCGCGCCGACTGTTTACCGAGTTGCCGGATCATCTCGTGGGTGCCTATGCCACGCGTTGGGACAACGAAAAAGCGCGCTGGGCCGACAATGGGCTCGATGAAGCCCTGGCCGGGCGAATCGCCAACGCGGATTCCGGCGGCGGCATCATGGACATTGTGGCGCTGGCCGAGGGGCACGATCGGGACGTCGCCGAGGTGGCGCGCATCTATTACGGCCTGGGCGATGGCCTCGGCATTCCCTGGCTGCAGAATGCCATCCACGAGCTGGCCGCCGATGGCCGCTGGTCGGCGCTGGCGCGGGCCAGCCTGCGCGGCGACAGTTATCGTATCCACGAGCAGCTCGTTGCCCAGATACTGACAATACCCGGCGATGCGCCGCTGGACGAGTGGCGGCAATCGCATGAACGCACGCTGGCCTTTATCGGCGCGCGCATGACCGAGCTGCAGACCATCGACCGCCCGGGCCACGAGCATCTGACCGTGGCCGTACGCGATCTGGCGCGTCTGGCGACACCGCGGCCCACCAGCCTGGGGGGCGCAGCCTGATGGCGCGATTGTCCGGTTCGTGGCGAGCCCGTGCCTGCGTCGTATAACGCCCTTGCTGTGACCGGCGCGCGCGTGGCCTACTGTCCGAAGACAGGGAGACGATCATGCCTGCATGGCTGAAGCCTGTTGTCGTCGCAGCGCTGGTGCTGGCGACGCTGCTGACCATCCATGTGCTGCCGCAACTGGCCTCGGTGCTGTTGCTACTGTTTGCGGGCACCATCCTGGCCGTGGTGCTGGATGCGATGACTGCCCAGATGGCGCGGATCGTACCCGGCGGCCGTGGCGTGGCCTATGCGGTGACGCTGGCCGTGATCGCGCTTTTTCTGGCGGCGATCGGCGCGCTCGTCGGGCCCCGTATCGTGACCGAGGGGCTGCAGGTGGCCGATCAGCTACCGCAGGCCTGGCAGCAACTGCTCGACCAGCTGGACGACTATGCCGGCATGCAGCCAATCGTGGGTGCCGCACAGGATCCGCTCCTGTGGCTGAATAAAAATGCCAATCTGATGGCCTGGGTGTCGGGCACTTTTGGGGGCGTGTTCAACGTTTTGGTCGTCGTGCTCGTTGCCATCTACGGTGCGGCGACCCCCGAACGCTACGAGCAGTTCGGCCGGCAACTGTTGCCGGAAGCCAAGCGTCAGGGGGCCTCGCAGTTGTCCGGCGAACTGGGCCGGGGGCTGCGCCACTGGCTGCTTGGGCGTACGGCGTCCATGAGCATAGTGGGGCTGGCGACCGGCATCGGCCTCTGGATTCTGGGGGTGCCGTTGGCGTTTACCCTGGGGTTGTTCGCGGGGCTGGCTTCGTTCGTGCCCTATGTCGGCCCGATCATCGGCTTGGTGCCGGCGGTGCTGATCGCGAGCGTGCACTCACTCGGGCTCGCCGGCTGGGTGCTGGTGGTCTACGGCGCAGTCCAGATGGTGGAAAGCAGCCTGCTGACGCCACTTATCCAGCAGCGTGCGATTGCCTTGCCGCCGGTCGTGCTGATTGCGGCCCAGATGATTGGTGGGCTGCTGGTCGGCCCACCGGGCGTGCTGCTGGCCGCGCCGCTGGTTGTGGTCGTGACCGTAACGGCGGCCTGGAACCGGGAACAGACCGCATTGACCCGGAAATGAGAGGCGCCCGTCATCGGGCTCGGCCCGTCTGTCTGCCTGCGTGACCGATCAGATCTCGCGTCGGCGCCGCCATGCCAGCGGCGTGGTGCCATGCCACCGCCGGAATGCGCGCTGGAAGGCACTTTGTTCGGAAAAACCGAGTTTCAGGCTGATGTCGCCCATGGAAAGCGATGCATCGCGCAGATGGCGCTGGGCGAGTTCGCGCCGCGCGGCATCGACACCGTCGCGGAAACAGGTGCCGCAGGCCTGCAGCCGGTGCTGGAGCATGCGTTCGCTCATGCCGAGCGCAGCGGCGGCTGTCGCCAGATCCGGGGTAGTCTGGCCCAGGTGGGCGACAAGCCAGGTATGCAGACGCTGGCTGATGTCGTGCGCATCCCGTACCTGCTGCCGCGCGGCAACCCGTTGGCTCAATACCTCAGTGAGTTGGCGGTCCGGGGTACGCAGCGGCACATCGAGCAGGGCGGGGTCGAAATGCAGGCTGTTGATCGGACTCCGGAAATGAACCGGGCAATCGAAAAAGTCGTGATAGACCGCCGGATCACCCTGGGCGCGGTGCCGGAACATCACCGCGATGGGGGAGTCCCGGCGTCCGCTGGCCCACCGCGCGAAGCGCACCCAGGCGGCGAATGCCTCCTCGGTAAGGGCCGGCATGGTCGGCGCCCCGGTCTGCCAGTCGAGTGCGACGTGGTCCGGGTGGCGCACCAATATAGCCCGGCCGACCGAGCTGACCAGGTGAGCGAATCGGGCCTGCGCTGCCAGCGCCTCACCCAGATTGGCGCAATGGCGAAGCAACAGGCCGAGCGTGCCCCAGCGTTCCGGCCGGGCGGCCATGCCGAATTCCAGCCCCAGCAGAGGGTTGTGGCTGGCGTCGATCCCGGCGCGCATCAGGGCGGCGTAGCAGTCGGCGTCCAACGGCCGTTCCGGATAAGCCAGGTCGTGTGCGCCGAGTCCGGCGTTCGCTGCCAGCGCTGTGGCGTCCAAACCGGTTTCGTCCAGATAGCCCAGCAATGCTCGCAGCATCGAGGTCGCGACGGTGGCGTCAGACATGGTGGCGATACGACAACAGCAGTGAAGGATGTCCATTACCGGGCATGTTTCGCTCCAAGTCAATTTTTATGACTTAATCATCGATTAGCCTCGATGGATTGAAAATCCGGCAATGGCGCGTCCGACAATGGAACGCGGCTCGACAAGAGGAACAACCATGCGCAGATGGAACGGCTGGGGAGACGACACCGTGGACAAGGCGTTGCCGCCGACCGCGCGTGCGTTCCTCGAAGGCCGGCTGGGGCGGCCCGAAGCGCCGGATTCTGCAGACTTCGATGCGGCTTGTGCCCGAGTGCCTGAGTCCCGCCTGTCGGCAAGCCACGGTATCGATGTCTCCGCCGAGGCCCGCCTGCGGCACGCCCACGGCCAGAGCTTTGCCGACTGGGCGGCACTGCGGCATGGTGAGGTCGGGCCGTTTCCGGATGCGGTGGCAACGCCGGCGACTCACGCTGAGACTCGGGCGGTACTCGACTATGCGGCCGATCGCGGTGCGGCGGTCATTCCCTATGGTGGCGGCACCAGCGTGGTCGGCCACCTGAAAGTCATCGACGATGGCCGGCCGGTGATCAGCGTCGACATGAGCCACAACGCCCGGTTGCTGGAACTGGATCGTCACAATCGTATTGCACGCCTGGGCGCGGGTGTCCCGGGGCCGGTGCTGGAGGCGCAACTACGGGCGCACGGCTTCATGCTCGGCCATTATCCGCAGTCGTTCGACTACTCCACCCTGGGTGGCTGGATCGTGACCCGCTCGGCGGGTCAGCAGTCGCGACAATACGGGCGTATCGAACAGCTGTTCCACGGCGCACGCATGGCCTGCCCGGAAACCGATTTTCGGGTCGGAGGACAGGTCGCATCGTCGGCCGGGCCGGATCTGCGCGAACTGGTGCTGGGCTCGGAAGGCCGGCTGGGTATCGTCACCGAGGCCGATGTGTGTATCACGCCGGTGCCCGAGCATGAGAGTTTTCACGCGATCTT
>Ga0206123_10000413_pt1 | contig 42469 bp, 37 predicted proteins | sample Helgoland_Spring_2_FD_160086 | JGI IMG/M metagenome (GOLD analysis project Ga0206123, IMG submission 160086) | Pelagic subsurface seawater microbial communities from Kabeltonne, Helgoland, North Sea - Helgoland_Spring_Bloom_20160316_1 | ecosystem: Environmental > Aquatic > Marine > Epipelagic ...
AAGGATATATATCGACAAGTCATGATGATAACGCGACGTAAAATAAAGCTGCTTTCCTTAAAATATTTAATATTTTTTGTACTATAAATCTAATTATATCATCAACTCGTACATATTTGGTTGCTTCGTTTGGTGCAAATCTAATGATTTGAACAAGCCGTTCGAAAAAATTTGACAGTAGTTATGCGCTTTGGTTCTTGTGCTTTCCTCAAGACTTTTGATGCCGATGCACGCAATTAATTGAAAATATTTTTAAGTATATGATATAGAAATTATCTATTTAGAAAAATGCTTGTAAGCCTGTTTGGGCGCGACCAAGTATTAATGCATGAATATCATGTGTGCCTTCATACGTATTGACAGCTTCTAAGTTCATGACATGGCGTATTACACCATATTCATCTGAAACGCCGTTTCCACCATGCATATCGCGCGCTGTACGTGCAATATCTAACGCTTTGCCACAGTTATTTCGTTTCATTAAGCTTATTAATTCTGCAGGAACTTTATGGTCATCAAATAAACGCCCCATACGTAAACATCCTTGTAGCCCAAGGGAAATTTCAGTTTGCATATCTGCTAATTTTTTCTGAATAAGTTGTGTCTGTGCAAGGGGGCGGCCAAATTGTTTTCGATCAAGTGTATATTGCCTAGCTGCGTGCCAACAAAATTCTGCAGCACCCATTGTGCCCCAAGCGATACCATATCTAGCACGATTCAAACATCCAAATGGACCAGCTAAACCGGATACGTTTGGAAGGATATTTTCTTCTGGAACAAAAACTTCATCCATTTGAATCATGCCAGTCGTTGATGCGCGTAGAGAAAATTTACCTTCAATTTTAGGAGATTCTAAACCTTTCATTCCACGCTCTAAAATGAAGCCTTTGATTTTATTATCATGAGCATCTGATTTTGCCCAAATTATGAATATGTCAGCGATTGGTGAGTTTGTAATCCAGTTCTTTGCACCTGAAACTAAATACCCACCATCCACTTGCTTTGCTCGTGTTAACATTCCACCTGGATCTGAGCCATGGTCTGGTTCTGTAAGGCCAAAGCACCCAACTAGTTCGCCAGATGCTAATTTAGGTAAATACTTATTTCGTTGTTCATCATTTCCATATGCAAAAATTGGATGCATTACTAAGGATGATTGAACTGACATGGCTGAACGGTATCCGCTGTCAACGCGCTCTACTTCGCGAGCAACTAGCCCATACGATGTATAGTTTGCTCCAACGCCACCAAATTCTTCTGGAATAGTTGAGCCAAGCAAGCCAAGCTCACCCATTTCATTCATAATTTCTCTGTGAAATACTTCATTGCGATTGGCTTTGATGATTCTTGGCATTAACTTATCTTGGCAATAAGCACTTGCTGTGTCACGTATCATGCGTTCTTCTTCAGTGAGCTGATCTTCTAATAAAAAAGGATCTTCCCAATTGAAGTTAGCAGGTTTTGATCTTGCGATAATTGGCGTGTTTGAGCTCATGATACATTCTCTTATTTTTTTTTATACTGGTTGTTTTTAGCAAAAGAGGCAATGCGGCAATTATACTGGAATTTATTTTATTTAAGGATTAGTTATATCTTTAAAGATCGGAAAAGTAATCAATGAACAGAAAAATTAAAAAAGCTGTGTTTCCAGTTGCTGGGTTTGGCACTCGATTTTTACCAGCAACCAAAGCAATGCCAAAGGAATTACTTCCAATTGTCGATAAGCCTTTAATTCAATATGCAGTTGAAGAAGCGATTGCTGCAGGAATTGATACACTTATATTTGTTACAGGACGGAATAAGCGTGCGATTGAAGATCACTTTGATGTAAATAAAGAACTTGAATTGGCCCTGCAATTAAAAGGAAAAATTGAGCAAGCGGACATGGTGCGCAATATTATTCCACCGCACGTGGAATGTATCTTTGTTCGCCAGCCTGAACAATTGGGTTTGGGTCATGCAGTTCTTTGTGCTGAACGCGCAGTTGCAGGTGAACCTTTTGCAGTTTTATTAGCAGATGATTTTTTAACGGATTACACTCCAGGTGTTACCGCTGATCTTGTAGGTGCATTTGAAAAAACAGGCACTTCGCAATTATCGGTCATGCAGGTGGATGAAACCTATATTTCACAGTACGGTGTCATTATCCCTTCATCTGATGCTCATGGAGTTCTAGGAGTGGTTGAAAAGCCAAGACAGGATGAAGCGCCTTCTAATCTAGCTTCGATTGGCAGATATGTTTTGACCTCGGATATATTTGATTTGCTTAGGGCTTTGCCTGCAGGTTCTGGTGGAGAAATACAGTTAGCTGATGCGTTGAATTTGCATGCTCAGGATGGTTTATTAGGAGCTATTCGTCTCAATGGTATAAGATTTGACTGCGGGTCTATTGATGGGTTCATGAGTGCGTCTGCACATGAATATGCAAAAAAATTGGAGAATTAATTGAGAGTCCTTGTAACAGGTGGTGCAGGTTACATTGGTAGTCATACTTGCGTCGAGCTATTAAATGCTGGTCATGAAGTTTTTGTTATCGATAATTTTTGTAATGGCCATGAAGTTGCACTTGAGCGAGTTCGAGGTATTACTAATTGTGAATTGCAATTTATGAATGCAGATATTCGTGATTCAAATGCATTAGATAAAATTTTTAATACCTTTAAACCTGAAGCAGTCATACATTTTGCAGGATTAAAAGCTGTCGGCGAGAGTGTAGTTGAGCCATTGAAATATTATGAAATTAATGTTGGTGGCTCTATTTCATTGCTTACGGCTATGTCTAAGGCTGGGTGTGATAATATTGTGTTTTCTTCATCTGCTACTGTTTATGGTGATCCTCAATATTTACCATATGATGAAGAGCACCCAACTAATCCAGTGAATCCATATGGGCGCACTAAGTTGATAATTGAGAATATTATCAGTGATTGGACAAAGGTAGATATAGAAAGAACGGGAACAATTCTTAGGTATTTTAATCCTGTGGGAGCTCATGTGTCTGGCCAAATTGGAGAAGAACCAATTGGAGTTCCAAATAATTTAATGCCGTATATTGCACAGGTGGCGGATGGGCGGCGCGAACATTTAAATATTTTTGGCAGTGATTATGAGACTGCAGATGGAACTGGTGCAAGAGATTATATCCATGTCGTAGATTTAGCGCTCGCGCACACAAGTGCTTTAAATCAAAATAAACTCGATAAGTTTGAAATATTAAACATTGGAGGGGGGAAAAGCACGACTGTTCTTGAGTTGATAAAAAGTTTTGAAGATACTTCTGGTGTTACAATTAAATTTAAATATTCACCTCGCCGGGAAGGAGATCTTGCTGCCTTTTGGGCAAATTCTTCAAAATCATTTGAAAAAATGAGTTGGAAACCAGCAAGAAATATAAAGAAGATTTGTGAAGATACTTGGCGCTGGCATACACTCAATCCAACTGGTTATGGATGAAAATAATAAAATTTTAGTAAAATATTTCAACCAGATACTTGGATGCAATCTGAGGAAGTTTGTATTTTTGACTGTCTACCCATAAATTCTATTAAGATCCATATACGTTTGTCAGTCTCATATGATTCAATGGTAGCAATAAAATTTATAAACGGTCCTTTTACAAGCTTCACTTTATTGCCTTTCTTAAATTCTTTAGCAGGTAATAATTTACCAGACAAATCACACCTCATTAACAAGCTATCAATAATTATAGATGGAACTGATGGAAGTTTAGAATTAAATGTGACTAAGCGTGATACACCATAAGTAGTATTTATTTTTTCCCAGCCGATTTCTTCTACATCAAATGAAATAAACATATAGCCTGGAAATAGAGGGCGAAAAGCAGATCTAAACCGAGAACTGTTTTTTGAGGATGTATCATGTAAGGGTAAAAAAGTTTTAAAATTTTGTTGATTTAAATTTTTTACTGCTTGATTGTGTGCATTCGGTTTAAATTGTAAGATGTACCATTTTTTAGGCATAGAAATTCTGCAATGATTTTATATTTAGTTTTGAACTTTAGCCTGGAGAAAATAGTGATTAGTATTTATGGTATAATTTGAAATAGTTTTCTTTTGATAATAAGTAAAGTAAAAAAATCATGTTTACAATTTATAATATACATATAAAGTATTATTTAGATACTAATTTAAAGTCTAATCATAGTTACAAATTGAATACCCATACACAATTGAAACGTATATAAAATATTATTCCCAGTTCATGTATTAAATATATAATATTTATGCCATAGCTTGGTGCGGTAGCTATTCACGGGTTAATCGGGTAAAGAATTTATTGATTGAAAAGGACATAGTGAGATTTTCTAGATTTGATAATGATAACAAAATTGAAAATAAATTGCTAAAATTTTGTAAGTGGCAAATTAATTATGCTGTATATTTTTAAAAGTATTCTAGCTGATAATTTTTTTCGCCACAGTCCATACAAACTTTGCCAGAGGTTGGGCATCTATGTGGTTAAAATTATTGGTGCTGAAGTTTTCGTGTAAGTGCTCAAATCTGAATTTAGCCCTTCCTTGTTTTGACGAATTAAGGCCGATTCCCAACAAATCAGTAGAAATAAATAATTTAGAATTAGATTTTTCTGTAATTATTGACTTGCCTGATAGTAAAATTAAAAATAACACCAGGACTAAAATAGAAAATGATTAATTATAATAAATACGAATGAAACTAGTTTTTTGCAAATTTCATTCAAATATTATACTTTTATATGTATATGAAGAGTGTAAAATCTAATGAACAGTAAGATTACAATTATTGGTGGTTCAGGATTTGTCGGAACAAATCTGTGTAGGCAATTGTCAAAAAAAGAGCAAGACTTTGAGATTATTGACTTGAAAATAAGTAAACAATTTCCAGAAAAATGTAAACTTTCTGACGTCAATGATATTGATAGTTTGCGCGATACAATTACTGGTGATGTTGTGGTGAATTTAGCTGCGGAACATCGAGATGATGTTCGTGATAAAATGAAGTACGAGAGAACTAATGTAGGTGGTGCAGAGAATATTGCACAGGTATGTACAGAAAAAGGAATTAGAAAGATTATATTTACAAGTTCAGTAGCAGTTTATGGCTTTGCAAAGCCTGGTACTGATGAAGGAGGTGCAGTAAACTATTTCAATGATTACGGGCGCACTAAATTCAGGGCTGAAGAAAAATTTCGCTCATGGCAAGCATTGTCTAATAATTCGTTAATAATTATTAGACCTACAGTAATTTTTGGTGAGGGAAACCGTGGTAATGTATATAATTTGTTTCATCAGATTTCATCAGGAAAGTTTCTGATGGTTGGCAGTGGTGAAAATAAAAAATCTCTTGCATATATTGGAAATGTTATTGAATTCCTCGAAACTTGTATTTCTACGGATCAAAAATATGGTGTTTATAATTATGTTGATACTCCTGATCTAACAATGAATGAGTTAGTATCTCAGGTGCGTGATAAATTAATGTATAAAAATGATATTAAAATAAGGTTACCTTATTGGTTTGGTATGTTAATTGGCTATATGGCTGACTTTATTTCTAAAATAACTAGAATAAATCTTCCAGTTAGTTCGATCCGAGTGAAGAAATTTGCATCTTCAACTCAGTTTAGTAGTGCGAAATCAAGTCTTGATAATTTTATTGCACCATTTTCTTTACAAAACGGTATTGATAGAACTTTACAGAGTGAGTTTATTTTGCCTGATTGCGATAAAGAAATATTTTATACGGAGTAATTTAGGGTAGTGAAGTCAAAAAGATATAAAATAGTTGTTGTTGGATTAGGTTATGTGGGTTTGTCTAATGCAGCAATTTTAGCACAGTATAATACAGTAGTTGGAGTGGATATCTTAAAAGATAAAGTTAATCAGTTAAATAATAGATCATCATCTATTTTAGATCCTGAATTATCCGAGTTTCTAGCAACTAAAGATCTAGATTTATATGCAACTAGTGACTTAAATACAGCATTAGAAAATAGTGAATTTATAATAATTTGCACACCTACAAATTATGATGAAAAGACTAATTGTTTTGACACTTCATCGGTTGGAAATGTAATTAAAGAAGCAATTACCAAGGCGCCGCAGGCAACAATTGTTGTAAAATCAACAATTCCAGTTGGCTATATAGAAAAAATAAGGTTGGAATACGATTTTGATAATATAATGTTTTCCCCCGAATTCTTAAGAGAGGGTAAAGCGCTCTATGATAATCTTTACCCGACAAGAATTATTGTAGGTGAAAAAACTAAACTTGCACATCTTTTTGCCAATTTACTTAGAGATGCAGCTCTCAAGCCTGATGTAGATATTTTGCTCACTGGAATGAAAGAAGCGGAAGCCATTAAACTTTTTGCTAACACATATTTAGCAATGCGTGTAGCATTTTTTAATGAGTTGGATAGTTATGCTTTAGCTGGTGAAATGGATAGTCGCGCAATAATAGAAGGTGTTTCATTAGATCCTCGAATAGGTAATTTTTACAATAACCCATCATTTGGATATGGTGGTTATTGTTTGCCAAAAGATACAAAACAATTATTGGCTAATTATAATGCTGTACCGCAAAATTTGATACGCGCAATTGTGGATGCTAATTCAACGAGAAAGGATTTTCTTTCTGATCAAATCATCCGTAAAAATCCAAAGACTGTCGGTATCTATAGATTGGTAATGAAGGCTGGAAGTGATAATTTTAGACAAAGCTCAATACAGGGCATAATGAAGCGCATTAAAGCAAAAGGTATCAAAGTAATAGTTTATGAACCGAATTTAGATCAAGATACATTCTTTAATTCAATTATCAATAATGACTTAGATCAATTTATTGCTGATACTGATTTAATACTTGCCAACCGTCTTAGCCCCGAGCTAGATGTCGTTAAAAATAAAGTTTTTACTAGGGATTTATTTGGAGCAGATTAGACTTATTAATCTTTATGTAGTTATAGCCAAAATTTTTGAGGTATAACGCTAAGATCAAACTCAACAAAAAGTATTATTATTTAACTGTCTTAAAAGTGAAGTATTAGTTTATAATGATAAATCATATTATAATAAACAACATGTTCTCTATGAATAATATTATTTTTACAATGAAACAATTAAGATGAATAAAAATTATGAACATTAAGGGATTTATTGAAATATATTCAAGTCAAGAGAAAGACTAGTAGGATGATGATTTTTTCATACATAAAAATGTATTATCATTTTATTGGATTTCGCGTTGTATTTCTTATACTATTTGGAATTCTAGCTTCTATTCTTGAAAGTTTAGGCATAGTTTTATTTATACCGTTGTTAGACGGAATGATGAGTAATTATACCGCCCAAAGTCCTGGGATAAGTGAAGCAGAAAATAGCATAATAATAGAGAAAATTTTTATAAATTTTTTACCACAGGATTTGCTTAATGATCCAAAGATAATTCTATTTTTTATACTAATATTTTTTTGTATAAAAGGAATCTTTGTATTTTCAATGTTAGCATATTCTAGCATTCTTAGGGGTGAACTTTTAAGGACAATATCCACTACGCTTGTTAGCAAAATCGTAAGTGCTAATTATCAATACATTAGTTCAAAAAAGCCAGGTTATTTTGTTAATATTGTTAATGAACAATGCTTACGCTCACTTGATGCATTTAGATCTTTAGTTGTATTTTTTTCGCAGTTTATAAATGCCTTCATATTAATATCGCTGACTTTCCTAGCTTCTTGGACTTTTGCTTTAACTGCTTTAGCTATGATGCTTATATTGTCCCCTATGTTTATAACTTTAAATAAAAGAATTAAGATTATCTCTCGAGAAGTTGTAGGCGAAAAAAATGAATTAAATAACACAGTTATGCAAACTATCCATAGTTATAAATATTTAAAAGCTACGGCACGCACCGAATATATGTATAGTATTATTAATGTTATAAATAATAACCTTGCATCATTATATAAGCATGCTGGAATTTTAGCTTCATTTACTCAATCAATTAAGGAGCCAGTTGCGGTTCTGATAATCTTATTAATATTTGCTTTAGAAATATCTTTCTTTCAATCAAAGCTCTCTAATATCATCGTTTCTATACTTTTATTGTATCGTGGGACTAATGCAATGATTGCTATGCAAAGTTCTATGCAAAGTTGTTTGGAAAACATAGCAAGTATTGAAGTGATTACTGAGGAAATAAAAATTCTTGAAGCCGAAAAAGAGTCAATGGGTAGAAAATCATTATTGTTAAATAATTCTGGGATTGTTTTAGAAAAGATAAAATATTCCCCGCCAAATAGTGATACATTTGTGCTTGGCCCAATATCCATGAAATTTCCTCCAAATCAAGTTACAGCCATTATTGGAAAATCTGGCTCTGGGAAATCTACAATCGCAGATTTAGTTTCTTTAAATATTCAAGCAAATAGTGGTAAATTATTTATAGGTGATCAAGATAGTCGTGATGTAGACTTAACTTCATGGAGAAAATCTATAAGTTATATTACGCCAGAAATGGTTATTATAGCGGGAACGATAATCGATAATATCTTGTTTGGTAAAATTACCAAAACACCTAACGATGAGGTATTAAAGGTGTTGCGATCTGCTAATTTAGATTTATTTGCCGATGAGATTAAAAATAATACACATAGAGAGATTTATATGGGTGGTACAAATTTATCAAGTGGTGAAAAGCAAAGATTACTTTTTGCTAGAGAAATTATAAGAAACTCGAAAATTTTAATTTTAGATGAAGCTACTAGTGCCTTGGACTCAAAATCTGAGAAGATTATCAATGAAACAATCATTAAATTAAAAAAACAATGTTCTATACTGATAATCACTCATAAATTAAATATACTAAAAGATGCTGATTACATTTATATAATTGAAAATGGACAAATTGTTGAAGAGGGCAAATTTGATAAATTGTATAATAATAAAAATAGTGAATTAAATAAATTTACAAATAATAGAAAATAAATTTTTTTGAAATGGTTAATAGATGCATAAAATTATACTAGCCGGAATGTCGAATGACGTTTTCACTGAGAATATTTATAATTTTTTATCAAAAAAAGGACTAAAGATAATTAATTTTACTGGACACAAGGATTGGGTCTCTGAAAGTGTGTGGGATACAGTTAGTATTCTTCCTAGTTTGAAGAATAGAGATATTGCATCTTGTTTCCCTAATGTAACTCCAATTTTATTAGATCATGAAACATTGAAATTTTTTGAACCAATTCGGCCTTACTTTAACAGAATTATTGATCGATTTTTTTTAGAGACAAAGTCAAACCGATACGTTGAAGAATACTATAATGATTTGATTGCTTATACTATTGCTTATATGAAAAAATCTGGACCAGTTTCATTGCTTTGTTCATTATATTCACCACATTCTCCAATGGGATTAATAACCTATCGTGTTTGCGCTTATTTAGACATACCGTATGTATTTGGGGTAAGAACAACATTAGATGCAAAGATAATGTTTTCATATAATTTTGATGATAATGTATCAAATTTTATAGAATTTAAAAAAAGCAACTTTCATTACTCTTATAAAAATATCACTAACAGTGATTTAGATGGTATATTGTCAAAAACAGATTGGGCTTTGGAGGCTGGAAAATCAATTAATAAAGTTGGTTTTGTATTACTTGCCCAAAAGTCTAATAGTGGATCGCTTAAAAGTAAAATTGCGCATTCCAAAATAGTTAAGCCTCATTTGCAATGGATTAAACCAATTTATGATTTTATCAATCTAGTTTTTTTTGGAAAATTGCTACGCAATGAATTCTATGGACTAAACCGATTAAATGCTTTGACATTAGTACTCCATAATATTTTAAATACACGAAAAATAAAAAAAATTATTAGAAAAAACGCTGTTAATAAAATAAAGAATACGAAATATGTTTTTTTTCCATTACATTATCAACCCGAACGAACAACAGACCCAGATGCCAGTTATTACACACAACAAAATCTTGCAATTAAATTACTGTCTGCTTCAATTCCAGATAATTTTCATATCTACGTTAAAGAACATCCCAGACAATTAAGGGATTACTTTGATATAGCAAAACTTAATTTTAGAGATAAAAGATTTTATGAAGAAATCAGTAAAATTTCTAATGTTTCGTTTTTGGAAACAAATTTGGATACTAATGAACTCATTCAGAATGCGTCTTTGGTGGCAACTTGTAATGGTAGTGCTTTGTGGGAGGCATTATTAAACGATATTCCTACTTTGTCATTTGGCTTTTGTTGGCATGAATATTGTTCAAGCACGGTAAGGTTTAAAAATGTTATTGAAACATCCAAGGACATAAAGGATCTACTCGGCAAAACAAAAAATGAAGTTAATCAAGATGTAAAAGATTTTATTATGCACAACAAAGACTGTTTTGTACCCACAACTTTTGGTTCTATGATGGCAAACGAACAAGATTTTGATAATAATAAATTATCTGAAAATTTTGCGTTAGCCGTGATGGAAATTTTAGATTATTGCGACATGCAAGAGGAGCACCGATCAGAACATGGATTATAAGAGTATATTAATTACTGGGGGGACTGGTTCCTTTGGAAGGGCGCTTTTAGATAAACTATTAAGTGATGAATATAATTTTAACCGTGTTGTTATATTTAGTCGAGATGAATTAAAGCAATTTGAGATGCAGGGACTATATCCTCATGATAAATATCCACAGTTAAGATTTTTTTTAGGTGATGTGCGTGATCAAGAACGTTTAAATACTGCATTAAAAGGAATAGATGTGGTTGTACATGCTGCAGCACTAAAACAAGTTGTTGCTGCAGAATACAACCCATATGAATTTATTAAAACAAACATTCTTGGTGCACAAAATTTAATTTCAGCATGTATTGCAAATAGAGTAAAAAAAGTTGTTGCTCTTTCAACAGATAAGGCAGCTGCGCCAATAAATTTATATGGGGCTACTAAACTTTGTTCTGACAAATTATTTATTGCATCAAATAATATAACTGGGGTTTCTGATTATTCAGCTTCTGTGGTGCGTTATGGGAACGTTCTAGGTAGTAGAGGATCTGTAGTACCATTTTTTCTTGGGCAGCGAAAGACTGGCCGGCTTAGTGTTACACACCCTGAAATGACACGATTTTCACTTTCGCTTAGTAAATCAGTTGAGTTTGTTTTAGGCATAATGAAGGACTCATATGGTGGAGAAATTTTCATACCAAAAATTCCAAGTTATAGAATTTTGGATTTGGTGAAGGCAATTTCACCCAAAGCAAAGATTGATATTATTGGCATTAGGGCTGGAGAAAAGTTACATGAAGAAATGATTACTAAAAGTGATGCGTTAAATACAATTGATTTAACAAATAAGTATGCCATTTTGCCAAATAATTCTGGACGGATTTATGATTTTTATGCTGAGAGTAGAAGTGTTGCAAATGTACCGCCAGGTTTTTGTTACAATAGTGGTGAAAATGAAGATTTTCTTGATGTTGAGCAAATTAGACAAGAAATTAAATTGCATTTAGACCCAGATTTTGAATAATGATCCCATGATCCCCTACGGTAGACAAAATATTGAAAAATGCGACATTGATGCAGTAATTGATGTTCTGAATTCTGATTTTCTTACTCAAGGCCCAGTTGTCCCAAGTTTTGAAAATCAGGTTAGTGAATTAACTCAAGCAGCGTATTGTTATGGAGTTAATAGTGCAACAAGTGCTTTACACGTTGCGTGTTTGGCATTGAGAGTGGGGGTTGGAGATAAAGTTTGGACTACAGCAAATTCGTTCGTTGCTTCGGCTAATTGTGCGCTCTATTGTGGAGCAGATATAGATTTTGTGGATATTGAGCCTCTCTCGTTAAATATGTCAATTGATGCGTTGAGTGAAAAATTAGAGGTTTCGGAAAGACTAGGAATACTCCCAAAGGTAGTTATAGCAGTGCATTTTGCAGGTGCCTCAGTCGATATGTATGCATTAAATGAACTATCAAAAATATATGGATTTTCAATTATTGAAGACGCTTCTCACGCAATTGGCGCTAGATATGATAATAATCAAATTGGCTCTTGTAAGTATTCTGATATAGCGGTTTTTAGCTTTCATCCTGTTAAGATAATAACAACCGGTGAGGGTGGAATGTTGATGACCAACAACGAAACTTTGGGCTCTCGAATTAATTTATTTAGGAGCCATGGTATAACTAAAGCTTCTTCGGAATTTAAATTAGATAAAGTTGGGGGATGGCTTTATGAACAGCATGAACTTGGGTTTAACTATAGGATGACCGATATCCAGGCAGCTCTAGGCATAAGTCAACTTGAGCGGCTTGATAAATTTTTGGGCCACAGAAAATTAATTGCTAATAGGTATGAAAGGCTTCTTGAAAGTTTTCCTATTTTACAGCAACAACGAGATATTGAAAATTCCTCTAATCATTTATTTGTAGTTCAACTAAAAAAAGCTGAGTGCAGATTAGATATATTTAATCACATGCGCAAAAATGGTGTCGGAGTTAACGTGCATTATATTCCTATTTATCACCAACCATTTTATTTAAAAAAAGGATTTAAAAAAAGTAACTTTCCAAACACTGAAGATTACTACAGCAGATGTTTATCTCTACCAATTTTTTACAATATGACACTTGAAGAACAAGATCATGTAATAAATACTCTTATATTGGGCATCAAGGAGTTAAATAATTAGGGCATGATTTTTCAAAACAAACCATTCTTTATCGCAGAGGTTTCGAGCAATCACCAAAATGATCTAAAGCGATGTTTAAAGTTTATTGATATTGCAAGTGATATTGGGTGTGATGCAGTTAAATTTCAGTTATTTAAAATAGAACAGTTATTTGTACCTGAAGTTCTAGAAAAAAAGTGCGGTACATAGAAAAAGAAAAAATTGGGAACTTGATACTAGTTTTCTACCCACTCTTCATGAAAGAGCTAAGCAAAAAGGTATATATTTATCCTTTACTCCCTTTTACCTTGATGCTGTTCGTGAATTAACACCATATGTAGACTTCTTTAAGATTGCATCATATGAACTTCTTTGGAATGATTTGATTGTAGAATGCGCTGTTTCGCAACTACCTTTAATTATGTCAACTGGCATGGCTAATGAGCGAGAGGTTTTGGAAGCAGTTCTAACGGCAAGAAATAACGGTTGTACTGATCTTAGTTTACTACATTGCATTTCTGCATATCCCACTCCTTTTAGTGAATGTAATCTGAGTGTAATCTCAACTATTCGCGAAAAATTTAACTGTCGAAGTGGTTGGTCTGATCATTCAGTAAATCCATTTGTGATTTCACATGCAATATCCAAATGGGATGCGCAAATTATTGAATTTCACCTTGATATTGAAGGTGAAGGTGCAGAATACCAAGGAGGACATTGCTGGCTGCCGTCTGAGATAAGTAAACTTATTGATGCTTCAAAAAATATTTCTAAAATTGATGGCAATAGCATGATTGAGCCATCAGTGCTTGAAGAAGTTGAACGAACATGGCGAGCTGATCCCTCAGATGGTCTGCGTCCTTTATTCAATACTCGAAAAAGTTTATAATGAAAATTGTTACGGGTAAAGCAATAGGAATAATTCAAGCTCGATGTTCGTCATCAAGATTGCCAGGAAAAGTTCTTCTTCCATTAGCGGGTATTCCAATGATACATCATATCTATGAACGTGCATTATCTTGTGAATTATTATCAGATGTTATTGTAGCTACTTCTAATGAGGAAACTGACAAGCCATTAGTGAAATATTGTCAAAAAAATATGATACCGGTTTTTATGGGTTCTCTAAATAATGTTTTAAGTAGATATGTACAAATACTTAATAATACAAATGCAGAATATTTCGTTAGAATAACAGGTGATTGTCCGCTAATTCATCCTAATTTTATTGACTTTCAAATAAATACTCTTCGGGCAAATGACGCCGATTTTATTAGGTTAACCCCAAATATGTCATTATTGGATGGTCAAGGAGTTATGTCTGCTCGAAGTTTGTTTTGTATAGCTAGGAAATCCAATAGTGATGCTGATAAAGAGCATGTTGGATCGATTTATACTGAAAATAATTTATCTATGTTTAGTATTATTAAAGTAAAAGTATTATCAGAATATTATAATATTGATATGAGTCTTTCTGTTGATGAAATCAGTGATTATGATTTTATTTCATGTTTGTATGAAAAATTTTATAACGGTGGAATTTTAGACCTTACAATGATTGCAGACTATTTGACAAATGAGAAACTTCTAGTCGCGGAGCGAAAAAACCGTAATCAAAGTGAAATTAATCAGAAATTAGGAAAGAAAAAGTTATTTGAAAAGGATATTTCGGGTAAAAAAGTTGAATGGATTTGGGTTTGAATAAAAAAATACTTTTCAGGTGTGATGGGAATTCAATACTTGGTCTCGGACACGTTACTAGATGTATTAATATTGCAAATAAATTCTCAAATAGTTTCGAATGGGAGACTTTTTTCTTGGGAAGCTATAATCAATATGCAAAAAATATTATTAAATCCGCTGGTCATGAAGTTTTAGATGTAGATTTGGTGAATTATGATTCTAAGAATGAAGTACTACAAATTATAAATATTGTAGAAAATTTTAACATAAACGTTTTATTTTTTGACTCCCGTACTAATATGTTGGTAGCGGATTTTTCTAAAATTTGTGCTTACAATGTATTTATTACAACGCTTGACGATCCCAATGAACGAAGAGTTTTAACTGATTTAGCTTTTTATCCACCAGTGCAATCTGTCCATAAAATGGATTGGACTAAATTCAAAGGGAATAAATTTATAGATTGGGATTATTATCCTTTAAGTGAAAAAATAATTCAAAACCGAAGACTGCGGAATTACAAAACTTCCGAAAAGCCTAAAACGATTTGTATAAGTATGGGCAGTATAGATCCATTTAATTATACACATAGCGTTCTTCATGAATTATTAAATATGAATGAATCTTTTGAGATAGAAATTATTATTGGCCCAAACAATAAATTTGAACATACATTAGATCAGTTTTTTTTACATGAAAAACAAGGAATAAGAATAATTAAAAATGAAAGTGATATTACAAAAGTTTTTGAGAATGCAGACCTTGGATTAATTACATTTGGCGCAACAGCATATGAAGCTGCTTGTGTCGGCTTGCCAACAATGTTATTTCCCTTAAACAAAGAGCATTTTCTATCGGCCAACTCATTAGTTGATGCAGGTATAAGTTTGCATGCATGGCCAAATTTCCCAGTGTTAAATAGTGGTCTTGGAGAAAGAATAAAATGCCTTATCTCAGACGTGGAAAAATTATCTAAAATGTCTCAAAAATCATTGAATTTATTAGATGGTATGGGTGCATCAAGAATTTTTCATACAATTTCTATTTCTTATATGGAGTGGGTTTAAATTGGGAAATGAAATTACTATGCGCCCAAAAGCATTGGTTACTGGCTCAGCTAAAGGTATTGGTAAGTCGATAGCAATTCAACTTGCTAAAGATGGGTATGATATAATTGTAAATTATAATACTTCGGCTTCAGCTGCTAAGTCTACTTGTAATGAGGTTTCTAAATTTGGTGGCACTGTATTTAGTTGCAAAGCAGATGTATCTTCACGCAAAGAAATAGAAATATTATATGAAACTGTAAAATCTGAATTTGGCTCTTTGAACGTTCTGGTAAACAATGCTGGGATATTAGAACAAAAACCATTTGGGGAAATTAGTGATGAAGATTGGCAAAGTACATTTGATGCTAACTTGAAATCAGCTTTTTTGTGCACGCAACTTATGTCAAATTTGATTTTACCAGGAGGATCTATTGTTAATATTTCATCTATTGGTGGTGAGATAGGAGGACCAAAAGCTGTGCATTATGCTGCTTCAAAAGGTGCTATGATAACGCTTACCAAATCTACTGCACGTGTTTTATCCGAGAGGGGAATAAGAGTTAATGCTGTATCTCCTGGCTTTATTAACACCGGTATGTTTCAACATATAACTAGTGTTCAAAATACTTCACTAAATGAGATTGAAGAAACTATACCATTGGGTAGGGTTGGTACACCGCAAGATGTTGCAAACGCAGTTTCTTTTTTGGCAAATGATAAATCAAATTACATTACAGGACAGGTTATAAGAGTAAACGGTGGTTTGCTTATCTAGGAGATTAAATAATGAAAAATGAAATAAGGCGAACGCTTTGGAACAATGAAATTTTGAACAATCTTTCAATAAAAGAGTTGGATTTGCTTGCAATCGAAATAAGAGAATTTTTGATTGAAAAGATATCACACACGGGAGGACATATTGGTGCAAATTTAGGTGTAGTGGAGCTGACTATTGCCCTACATTCAGAGTTCTCATCACCTGATGAGCCAATTATATTTGACACTGGACATATTGGCTATACGCACAAATTATTAACTGGTCGAAAAAATATGTTTGATAGTTTGAATTCATACGGAGGTATGAGCAGATTTATCACTCCATCAGAAAGTGAACATGATTTAATAGAAGCCTCTCATGCTGGTACTGCGATATCTGTTGCACTTGGGATTGCCAAAGCAAGAAAAATTAAAAATGATGACAGATGGACTATTGCCTTAGTTGGTGATTCTGCATTAGCGGAAGGTTCATCATTTGAGGCAATAAATCATGCTTCGGTTGAGCAGGCAAAAATGCTTTTAGTTGCAAATGATAACGGGTTTGCAATAAGTCCTGGCTATGGTGCGTTACATAATGCATTGCAATCAAATAATGATGAAGCAAAAAACTTTGTTGAGAGCCTAGGTATGCAATATTTTGGACCTATTGATGGGCATAATATTCTAGAATTAAAAGATACTATTAGACAAGCGAAAAAATGCAACAAAACCCCTTTTATTCATGCCAAAACTGTAAAAGGTAAAGGCCTCAAAGCCGCAAATACTCATCCATATCGCATGCATTTTTCTTTTCCATTTAATCCAGATACTGGAGAATCAAAAGAAAAATTAATACCACAAAAAACATTCCCTGATGTTGTGGGAGATGTCCTTCAGGAGGCAATGGATTGCGATCCTAAGATAGTATGCCTAACGCCATCTACTATATACGCCACTGGCCTTGCAAAAGTTTTTGCTAGTTACCCAGATAGATGCATAGATCCAGGAATGGCAGAGCAGCATGCTTTAACTATGACTGTTGGGTTAGCACTCGAGGGCCTAAAGCCAGTAATTGCTTATCAGTCAACATTTTTACAGAGAGCATTTGACCAACTTATACACGATGTTTGTTTCTCAAATTTGCCAATATTAATATTATCTATGCGAAGCGGCTTCAGTGGCTACGATAATCCAACTCATCATGGAATATATGATATAAGTTTCATGAGAGCATTACCAAACTTAAAAATTTTATACCCAAGAAATAAAGTTGAATTGGAAGAAATGCTTCAAAATAATTTAGATAATATTACTGGTCCAACTGTTATAATGATGCCTTATGGAGATTTGGTTGATGAAGATAGATCCGTAGTTGGATTAGTAGAAGCTCCAGAGCATTATCGAAAAGGAAAGGACACAGTAATTATATGTGTTGGTAATAAATTTAAGGAATGTGCAAAGGTTGCAGAAAAGCTTGATCTGGGGCTGGTGAACATCAGATGCATAAAGCCGCTACCAGATAATGAATTGTTAGAGATTCTAAACAAATATAATAATATTGTAACTGTTGAAGAAGCTATTCTTGATGGTGGGTTAGGTTCATCTATATCGTCTCTTATCTCTGATAATTTTCTCCAAAAGAAAATATTGCGCTTAGGTTTACCAACTAAATTCATTGAACCTGGATCCAATGACGAGCTTTGTGAAATATATGGTCTCGATGAATTAGGTATAAAAAATTCCATACTTAATTTTGTAAAAGGAAAATATAATAATGACTAGTTGCCCATTGTGTTCCTGCTTAAAGATAACCCAAGTTTATGATTGCCATAGGTATATTGGTAAGTCACAAAAGATTCAAATAACAGTAGGCCAATGTGAAAATTGTGGATTTGTATTTAATTCAAATAGATTAAGTGATGATGAATTGAAAGATTATTACCAGAATAGTTTACATGCCTCAGGGCAGGTATATAGAGATACTAGTTCAGGTAGTCACTACCCTATTCTACATGCTGAAAGAGCAAATTTTTTGAAAAATTCAATAAATATTGACGATGCTGGATTATTCATCGATGTGGGATGTGGAAGTGGTGGCTTTATTGAAGCTGCTAGAAAAGAATTACCTCAATTTGAATATATTGGGCTAGATCCATCAGAAAATGCAGTTAATATTTGTAATGAAAAAGGCATTAAAGTTTTTCCTAAATATTTAGAAGAGTTAGACCTGCATAATGAAGATGTATCGATAATTAGTGCTATAAGTGTTTTGGAGCATACAACAGATCCAAGCGCTTTATTAAAGAGTTGTGTTGATAAATTAAAAGTAGATGGTATTTTATATTTAGAAGTACCTAACATGCTTGAACCTGAATTGCAATTAACTGGTTTTTTTAACCTTGAACATGTAGTGCATTTCACACCCCATACACTAGTAAAATTATTACGTGAAGTAGGCTTTAAATATTTTAAAATCGATAAATCTACTAAAAATACAATACGCATAGTTGCATGTATGCAAAAAAGTAATATTACCAATCCTTATTTAGAACATATTTTAGATGATAGAAAAAATAGTATTAATGCAATCGAACAATATATTTTAGCGGAACAAAATTTAAATGGAAAGATATTGCAAAAATTAAAAAAAACTTTTGAGTTTTGGAAAGAAAAGAAATTCACAATTGCAGTATATGGTGCTGGAGCCCATACGATTGAGTTAGCATCTATTTTCAATATAAGAAAGTATGTAAAATTCTATATTGATGGAGATCCTAGGAAAAAAGGTAGTGATTTTTTAGGAAGGCAAATTATAGCACCATCTGAGATTAAAGAGAATAATGTCGATGCAGTATTGATTTCATCAGGGCGATTCCAAACTGAGATGATGTCTTTAATATCTCACTATGATATTAAAATAGAAACTTGCTATGACTGATTGGCTTATTTCCGTAGGTACTGGCAAAAATCAACTACCACTCATTAGGTGTGCTAAAGAAATGGGCTATAATGTGGTAGGGTTGGATAAAAATCCAAATAAAAGTGAAGTAGATGATTACTTACAGGTTAGTACTTACGAATATACTGAGGCATATAAAAAAATTCTGGATTTACCGTATAAATCAGATTTAAAAGGAATTTTTGCAAGGGTTTCTGGCCCAGCTGTAACCATGCAAAGTTTTTTAGCTGAGCGATTAATGCTTCCCTCTACTAATGCTAAAATTGCTGAAATGAGTGTTTCAAAATGTGTATTACGCGAAGAGGCTGTGAATCGAAAAGTAGAAACTATTCTTGGTAAAAGCGTTTCCACTTTATCAAGTCTAGAGCCAATTTACCCTGTTGTGGTAAAGCCAAACCAATCATTATTTGGTAAAGAAAATGTTTATTTAGCGAATAATTTTGATGAATTAAATCAAGCATTTACAAAGGCTGTAACAGAATCTTATGATAGCAAAGTTGAAGTTCAAAACTTTATTCAAGGAGAAGATATTTGTTTTCTTTGTGTATTTCATTTAGGTAAAATAATATGGTATTTCCCGTATAATGAGCATGTAGAGATGAAAGACGGTAAATTTTCTGGCAAAGGTATAAGTGGTCCATTAATTAACTTTCAATCAGAAAATAAAATATTAAACTTAATACAAAAGTTAACTTTTAATATGTGTATATCGGGCTTTGTCTTTTTTTGTTTTCGTATGGATAATCAAAATTGTTTTAATTTATATGAACTGAATCCTGGTTTATGTGGTGATAAAATTGCAGATGAATTACTACCAAAAATATGGCCAGAATTTGATTTTTTTAGAGCTGATATTGAGCTCTGTGTCGGTAATTTACCTAATTTTCCTAATAAAAATTTAATTACAGAAAGAGTTTATGTTGAAACGTGATGCAATTATAATGTTAGGTGGATCAAGATTGCAAATGCCAATATTTGAATTAGCAAAGACTATTGGCTTTGCAGTAATATTGATAGATGAATTTTTCGGCTGCAGATTGAAACATATGTCCGATGAATTCATAAATGTAAGTTGCAGTGATACCAAGAAAATTTTGGAATTAATTTCCCCACTTAAAAAAAATTATAATATTAAGGGTGCGTACTGTGGTAACGATTTTGGTTTGTTTACAGTTGCTAATATTAATTATGAATTAGGAATTGCACCAGACATATCAAAAAATACTTTAACTAGTCTTGATAAGATTGCCACAAAAAAAATCTTAAATGATCACTGTATTCCTACCCCTCAACATTGGATTGATAACAATGCCAAGAATATTTTTGAGAAGGATTATCCAGTAGTTGTTAAGCCTGTAGACTCTAGTGGAAGCAGAGGGGTATCTTTCGTATCTGATAACAAATTATTAGAAAATGCGATTGATAAAGCGCTTAGATTTGGAAAAAATGCTTTGATAGAAAAGGCAATCATTGGAAGGCATTTTGATGTAAGTGGATACTTTGCTGATGGAAAGTTTTATCCAGCAGGACAGCTTGAACGGTTTTTCACAGCACCACCAGATTGTACACCAACCTGGGGATACCAACCGCCCTTAATTGATAAGGATCAGTATGAGGAAAATTATATATTACTTGAATCGGCAGCAAGAGCTTTGGGTATTGAATTTGGCCCAGTCAAAGCTGATATAATTAGTAATGATATTGGAGCATATGTCATAGAGGTTACACCAAGATTTCATGGGGAAATTAGTACATTTTATGTTGCTAATAAAGTATATGATTACAATGTTATTGAGGCATGGTTTCAGTTTTTGAAATCTGGAATGATTAATGACTTAAATAATTTCTCTGATCCTAAAAGATATTGTGGATGGAAGTCACTATTTGCAGATAAAGTAGGTAATTTTAGTAAATTAGATATTGGACAAATATCTTATGATATGGAGATAATACAAACAAAACCAATCGGTTCAAAAATTATAGATATCAATAGTAATTTAGGCGTTGTTGGATTTTTAGTTGCTTCAGGTGCTTCAAAAGCTGAAGTACAGAAAATTTTAAGTGATTCATTAGATGAGGTTAAAATGTGGTTCGAATAATAAAAAAAAATCAAGCGATACTCGTACTGGGAGCAGGCCGCGACCAAAAGTATCTAATTAAAAGTGCTAAATCATTGGGACTGTTCGTTCACTGTGTGGATATACAAAAAAATCCAGAGGGTTCTAAATATGCAGATAAATTTTATAATATTAGTTCAAGGAATATTATTGCTTTAAAGGAATTAATTGATAGATTAAAAAATACTCAAAATCCTATCTGTGGTGTAATCACAATGGGTAGTGATATACCTCATATAGTTGCTGAGTTAAGTGTTCATGCTAAAACTCCCTCTATTACGATGGATGCTGCAAAAAGTGCCAAGAATAAACTTTTAATGAAGGAAAAGTTTATTCTTGGAGGTGTTGCAACCCCAAAATTTTCTGCTGTATCTAGTTATATTGAATTAAAATCTGTTCTCAAATCATACAATAATTCTGAAATAGTGCTGAAACCAATTGATCAAGCGGGATCAAGAGGGGTGAGCTTAACTACTGCAAGTTCAGAAAATTTAAAGGATCTGTACACTTTAGCTTCTCTATGTAGTAATGAAGAGTATGTACTTGTAGAAGAATTTATTTCGGGCCCACAAATTAGTACTGAACATATCATACTTAAAGGGCAAATATTCACACCAGGTTTTGCTGATAGAAATTATGACCAATTAAGAGATTTTTTACCACAAATTATGGAAAATGGTGGATGGGTTCCGTCGATACATCTTGATAAAAAAGAATTAATAGAACAAGAAATATTAAAAGCAGCAAATGCTCTTGATTTAGATAATTGTATTGTTAAAGGCGATGTGGTTTTAAAAGATGGTATCCCAATGGTAATTGAAATTGCAGCAAGACTCAGTGGTGGAGATTTCTCTGAAAGCCTAGTTCCACTAGGAACAGGTGTAAATTATGTTGAGGCTGCATTGGACTTATGTTTAGGAAGAGAGCCAAATATTGAAAGCTTCATTGAAACAAAACATAATACTATTGCAAATAGATATTTTTTTGCGGAAAAGGGTCGAATAAAAAGGATAAAAATAAAGTCAGATTTAACTAATTTGGTATGGTTAGAAAAAATAGAATTTTGGATAAAACCTGGTGATTTAATAGAAAATATACAATCACATGGACAACGTTCAGGAGTGTTTGTGGTATCTGGTTCAGATAGGGAAGATGTAAGTATAAAAATTAAACATATCTATGATCAAATAGAGTTTGAATATGAAGGTTAAAGAGAATTCAACTTTTGGGTATTTATTTTTTCATTTTAACATTGCGTTTTCAGCGATTGAGGAAGAAGAGTATTTAAATGTAATTGAAAAATGCTATTTTCCTGTTTTACATATAGCTCAAAATTTAAAAATACCTATCGGTATTGAATTGACTGGCTATACTTTAGAAACAATTTCTTTGTTACGACCTGATTGGGTTTTGTTATGTAAAAAATTGATTTCACAGAACTTAATTGGCATTATTGGGTCAGGATATTGTCAAGTTATTGCACCATTGGCACCGAGTGAAGTTAATACTTTTAATTTAAAAGAAGGATTTAGGGTATACAAAAAAATTCTTGGGGTAACACCAAGTATTTTTCTTGTGAACGAGCAAGCATTTTCTAATGGTCTAGTTGAACTATATAAAGAAAATAATATACAAAATATTATTATAGAGGCAGAAAACGTATTTTTGGATAAAAAATATAACCCTGAATGGAAGTTTCATAAACAAATCGCAATAGATGATCACAATAATCACATAAATGTTATATGGAATAGTTCATTATTTTTTCAAAAATTTCAACGATATGCGCATGGTGAGATTGAAATCAGTGAATATCTTAATTTTATTCAAAGCAATTTTGGAAATGGTCGGACAATTCCGCTTTACAGCAGTGATATTGAAACATTTAATTTTAGACCTGGGCGTTTTGAAGTTGAAACTGTTATTGAAGCAGATGAATGGCAGCGAATTGAGTGCCTTCTAAGAAAATTAAAAGGCATGGAAGGTTTTGAAATTCGTTCGATTGATCATATTTTAACAATAGAGAGTAATAGCCATTCATCGAATCGGTTAAGACTTGCGTCTATAAAAAATCCAATAGTTGTAAAAAAACAAGCTAAATATAATATAATTCGGTGGGCATTGAGTGGTAGATCAGATTTTATTATTAATACTCAGTGTTGGAAGGCATTCAAGGCTCTCAGAAAATCGGCGAATTATCTCCGTAGTGATTGGCGTGAGCTTTGTTATCTTTGGAGTAGTGATTTTCGCACACATATAACTAATAAAAAATGGGAAAAATTTCAACAACGATTAAATAAATTTTTGTCAAAAATAGTCTCCGATGAATACAATGTTTGTGATGATATCAAAAATATGAAGTTACTGAAAAATATTGATAACTTACCTTCTTACATAGAAATTAAGCAAAATCTGGTTATTATAAGCGGAAAAGATTTTCGAGTAGCATTAAATTTAAACCGTGGACTTACAATTGAATACTTCAAGGATCTTGATAATGATGATTTAACAATTTATGGGAAATTGAATCATGGTCATTTTAATGACATTAATTGGTTGGCGGATTTTTATACTGGTCATTTAATCATAGATATTAATGCAAGAAAAAAAATTACAGACTTAGTTAAAGTGTCACCTCTTTTCACAGTTCAAAATGATGGTGTCAATTTTAGTTTCATACATCAAACATCAAATATTAAAATTGAGAAAAGTGTGTTCATTAATTTTGACACAGGAGATGTAACAATTGCATATAATCTGAAAACTGATGGGACCTTTGATGGAGTTATCCGCTGTGGTTATGTAAATTTATCTCCTGAACTATTAGCTCAAGCCTCTAATGCTAAGATTATAGTAGAAAATGGTGGCTTAAAGCCAGAAGTGCATGTAATTGGAAAAGAGAATTTTGACCATGGTAAACCAGTGTCAAGATCTGTTACTGCTCAAACTGGATTAGGTCTAACTAATGGGGTGCTAAACATCTCTACTGGTGAGCATGAAATATGTTTAGAGTTTGACACAGCAGAGAATGCTTTCTGTGGGTTTCTTCAAAATGAAAATATAGGTAACGATCCTTTCATAAGGATGTATTTATCGGCTCAAGAAGTTGACGAAACCTACAGAAATAGAGGGCCTCAAGAATTGAATTTAAAGTATAATATTACAGTTCGGCGAACTTTATAATATGAATTTATATATTGTTTCTTCACCACTGCATATTTTCTTAACCTTATTGCACAAAAAGAACCACTCCAACTCTTTTTGTATTTTGATTGATGAAGAAAATAAATTAAAGAATTATTATACGTTAATTTCACAATCTTTTAAAAAATCTTTATACATTGGTTTTCCTAAAAAGCGGCTATCTAAGTATCTTAAATTCTCTCTTTTTACGAAGAGAATATTTCCTGAGTATAAACTATTTCTTAAGATATTCGCAGATATTAAATATGATAATATTTATTTATTTAATGATCATTTTTTAGGAACGCAAGTTTTTATTAATTCTTTAAATTCAAAAAAGGTTGTTTTTATTGAAGATGGCTCAACTGTTTATAATCAATGGAAATTCAAAAAAAATCTTGCAAGACGAATTTTCTATAAAATTATGTTTGGCGATAGTGTTGTTCAGGTCAGAGTAATGGGTACTCATCCAAGTATTCAGGCTCGCTTAGTTTTATATCCAAACAACGTTCGAGAGGAACTACAAGATGACAAAACTAGCCAATTTATTGTGAGATCAGATGTAAAAAAAATAAGTGAAATAATGCTAAAAACATTAGGTTATCAACAGGAAATTGTTAAAAATAAAAAAGCACTCTTTATATTAAGCCGATTAAATACCTATTGTGAAATAGAATGGATAAATGGAAAAATTAAAGAATTTAGTAGTGAGAATATAACATGTTACTTGAAATATCATCCTTTGAGCGATAAGGCAGTAGGTACAATAAATCCTAATACTAAATATTTAAAATCTGATCTACCTGTAGAGATAATTGCATCAATATTGGATTTTGAAGTTATAATTGGACCACCTTCGTCATCTTTATACATTGTAAAGTTTTTATTTCCCAAGACTAAAGTTATATGCTTATCAGATAAGAAAAACTTATTATCAAGAAAATTTATTAAAATGCTTACCCAAATTGGGGTGGAGAATCTAAAGGTATTATAGAATTGCAATGCTAAATCATAGAACTTTTATACCAGTGTTTATATTGCTTTCGACATTAGTTGGTAGATTTTACATCGATTTAGGTTTTGCTTTGAAACCATATATGGTTGTTACATTCATTCTAGCGCCAATAATTTTATCAAATAAGATTTATAAAATTAAGTACCATCCACAAGACTTGGCCTTTATAATTTTTTTTATTTTCGGCGGCTTTTCTGCGTTATTTTCAGAAGATATACTAAATGGGACAAGATTATTTATTTTAGGGTTTCTCTGGTTTGTTGTGTATAAATTTATGTCATGTTTTGTTTCGAAAATTATAATAAGTGTTAATGATTTTATTGATATTATTTATTTTACTGGGTTCTTATTCAACTTCATTTCTATAGTCTTATATCTAATTGGTTTATATGTTATGGGTGTAGACTTCCTTTCTTATAATGGGCTTGATGTATATGGTGTTACCATTGATAGGGGCCTCCCAAGATTAATAGGATTGGCATTTGATCCAAATTTTTTCGTTATGCTTAATGCGCCCTTCTTCTTTTTTTCACTTAATATGAAAAGGTGCCAAAAGCAAAAACTACTTTTCTTTATGAGTGCAGTTACGATTTTTTTGAGTTTTTCTAGAGGCGGTTGGCTGGCAATTATTTTAGTTGTTATCGTGAAATACGCCTTAAATATCTTTAATATTTGGAATAATAAGTCTTATGAAAAAACTAGTTTTCAAAAACAAATGATACAGTTTTTCGTGCCTTCTTTTTTTGTGGCATTCATGGTTTTTTGGAATTGGGAAATTTTGATAGACATTCTCAAGAAGCGATTTACTAATTTAACTTCTGGATCAGGAAGGTCTGATCTGGTAAATACTATGTTGCAATTATTTTCTGAAAACCCATTCTTTGGAGTTGGGTTTCATAACTTTAGGCATTATAATCTTGAAAAAACAGGAAAGTTCTTTTACGGACATAATACTTACCTAGAGCTACTATCAGAAATTGGATTAATAGGGTTTATATTCTATTTTATTTATAATGTGATTTTTTTGATTTTCACGATCAATATTGGCAAACGAAATCCTGATTTTAAATTTATTGCTCTAAGCTTTATGTCAATACAATTATCGAGTTTTTTCTTAACTGCTTTATTAAATTCTGCATTGTTGTTTATCATGATTTTGGCAAGTATAACATTTATAATAACAGAGCGTATGAAAAATTGAATCATCTGATTTTAATATTTAACTATAATTATAGCCAGTATATGAAAGAAGCTTTGCTTTCTTTGTCAAATATTTTCAATAATAAAGAATATTTGATAATCATTTCAGATGATGGATCATCAGACGATAGTTATGAAGTTTATAAAAATTTTAAAATAGAATATAATATTAAAAATTTATTTTTCGAGTTTACAAGACCTAAAGCATCTAAAGTTCGGAAAGCACCATCCCATGGTCAGATTTCTGGTTTAGAAAGAACTCTGAAAAACCACATAAAGACGGGAAAAGAATTAGTATATTTGCTTGATTGTGATGACTACTATTTGTTTGATATTGAAAGATTAAAACATGAAGTAAAGTATTACGACGTTATTTTTTTGGAAGTAATAAACGAATATCATAGTAAAAATTTAAGAAAAAAGCTGGAGATAAAACGTTTTATTACTGACGAAATTGCATATATGTGGCCTACTATCGTCCCTACTTCTGGGCTAGTAATAAAGGCGAGTTTTTTAGAAAATTATTTTGATATGCTTTTGACTAGGGATGCTGTGTTTGATGATATTTGGCTTGATTTAAGAATCAATATTTGTGCACTTCATCGCGGTGTTAAGATTAGTTATAGTGATAAATCAGTGGTTCGAAGGTTACATGGAGAAAACGACTCTTCTGCTGGTGGGCTATTGAGATTTTTTAGCCGCCAAATAGCTGCTTTGAGATACCGTAAAAACTTTAAATCATTACCACCATGTAAAAAAAATATTCGGTATATGTTAACTAACACATTACTTAAATTTTCAATTCAAATTACAAAATATACAAAAAAGCTTACGAGGTAAATTATTTTGACGCAAGATCTTAACAGACGTTACTTAGACAATAGAATTTCAGCTTATAGTTCGAGTTCTCAAGAATTGCGTGCTTCACGTACGGGAGAGCTTGCAACGCGGGAGATTGATACCCTTGAAAATTTAATGCGAATAACTGGATATAAAGAATTAGAGACATTGAAAGAAAAATCGATCTTAGATCTGGGTTGTGGTGACCAATTTATTGGGCCTTGCATATTAAGTCGTGGCGGTAAATATATACCAATAGACTATGATGTGGCGGATTTTAATAAAGATTTATTACCCTATAAAAAAAATGAATTTGACATGATTATATCTCTGGCTGTCATTGAACATATATCAAATGTTTCAAATTACATGGGGGAAATTCTTCGTGTGTTAAAACCTGGGGGAATAGTATACTTGACGACACCCAATTTTAGATTTTGTTATAAGTCATTCTTTAATGACCCTACACACGTAAAACCATATACGGAAAAAAGTATTGAACGCTTATTGAAAATTTGGGGGTTTGAACAAATAGCTACATATCCTGGAGTACGTTGCAAGAGTGATTGGTTTTATCTTGGTAAGTTTCGGTTTTTGAAATGTGCATATATTCCTTTTAGAAATAAAATAAAATTCATCCCAACTTTTTTTTCAGGTAGAGCGACATCTGTTATCGCACTTGCAAAAAAACCTGAGCGTTAATTTTTTTATAACATTTTTTGGAAATTGAAAAAATGACTAATTTTGTTTTAGGCAGAGTAAGTGTGATTGTACCAGCTAAAAATAGTGAAATATCTATTTATCGCTGCTTGGCAAGTTTAAAGCATCAAACATACCATGATATTGAAATTATATTTGTAAATAATAACAGTACAGATAATACAAAGGAAATTGCATCCCAAGTATTAGCGACTTCGACGTTTAATGTGATTATTCTTGATGAGTATGAACAAGGCGTGTCTTTTGCTCGTAATAAAGGTTTATCATATGCCTCAGGACAATTCATCTGTTTTTTAGATAGTGATGATGCACTATATCCTGAATCGATTGAAAGAAGGGTCATATTTTTACAAAAGGAGTCTATAGGACTATGTTTTGGTAACTATGATATCATTTATACAAATGGTATTATGAAAACTCGAAAGTTGCCAAAGACTGTAACAAAATTTAATAAATTTTATTCAAATTGGATACCTAATTTATGTGGTATGTATGATAGGTCAAAAATTAATATAGTTTATCAAGATAATATAGGTCATGAAGATTATTTGATGTGGCTTAAGTTGTTGGAGAGTACTGAGATAGCCCTAAATATTGGAGGTGCTCCATTATCACAATATTATAAGTCTAAATATAGTCTTTCGGCTAATAAAATTAAGTCTGCAATTTGGCATTATAATATTCTTAAGTTACAGGATTTTGGTTTAGCTTGGCGAATTATATTCTTTTGTGGGTATATTAGTTTGCAAATTAAAAGGATAATATATCAATATTTTTCTACTTAATTTTTTTGAAATTGTCTTTTTTGAAATGAAATTATTAATTGGAACATTTTCATTTATAATATAAAAAAGATGAAATTTAGTTGTTTAAATCAATCAATCAATTAATAATGATTATTAAATTCTAGTTGAGGTATATGGTTTTTATGGAGCATAAGCATTAAATGAAGATTGCTGTTATCGGAGCCGGCTCAATTGGGAAACGCCATTTTGATAACCTTATTTCTTTAGGCGCAGATGCTATTCTTATACATTATAGACATTATACACCGGATATCCTTGATGGATGTGATGCAGTTGTGATTGCAACAGCTACTGATGTGCGTGTTTCTCTTATTTCTGACGCAGTAGATCGTAGTCTGCCAATGTATATTGAAAAACCACTTGCCTTTCGTGCTGCGGATTTGGCAAAAATTGAGCTCCTGACACAAGAGGTAGCTGATCGTACAATCTTAGGTTTAATGATGCGATATCATCCAGCATTTTGTGTGCTTGCAGATATGGATATGTCGAATGTAGCGCGCTTTAGTTTTGATATTGGACATGATGTGAATCAATGGCGTAAGAATTGGAAATTTTCGAATAGCTATGCGGCCAAAGTTGATGGGGGGGGTGTGCTTCTTGATCTTTGCCATGAAATTGATATGGCATCGGTTCTTTTTCCTGATCTTTGTCTCAAATCTGTACATTCTATTAGTCATCCAAGGCATATTGGAATTGACTTCTCATCACGTTTAACACTTCAAACAAAATCGGGAGCTGAAGGATCTATTGGGATGGACTATTTAACACCACAAGTTCATCGACGAACAATAATTTATGGTGCTGATGCTATCTATGATTTTGATTTTGTTGCTCAAAAATATGAGATTAAAGATGCTAAAGGTTCACGCCTAATGGAGTTGCCCGTTAACCGAGATGCAATGTTTGTTGATCTTATGAAAGATTGGCTCACTTTGCTTTACAATGGTAAGATATCAAATCGACTATTACCTCGCATTAGCCAATTGGGTGCTAGCACAAAACTAACCGCAAAAGCTTGGGAAATACGCCAATTTGTTGGTGAGACCACAAAGGAGATGTTATGATTTTAGGCCATATCGGTGTCCGTAAGGGCTCTAAAGGCTTGCCTGGCAAGAACTTTAAATTAATCTGTGGAAAGCCTTTAGTTGATTGGTCTCTCGAACAACTTTTTGATCATCCAGAGATTGATGTTGTGGTTGTTTCGACTGATGATGAAGAAATATTTAAACATGCGGTTTCTAAAGGTGCTTTGGCTATTGGTTTGCGGCCTGATTATCTTGCAACAGACGGTGTAGGTAAATGGGATGTTTGGCAACATTCATTAGCGGCTTCAGAATCGCTGATTGGACGCGTGGATATTTTCCTAGATCTTGATGCAACTTCCCCACTTCGGATTTCATCTGACATAACAAATGCTTTAGATCTGTATCAAACTGAAAAACCCGATATGGTTATGTCTTGCTGTGAAGCTCGAAAAAACCCATATTTTAATCTTGTTGAACCAGATAAATCTGGAGCATTAAACATATCTAAACCGCTTCCAAGTATTGTGCTTGCAAGACAAGTGGCACCAACCGTATATGAACATGCGGCGAGTACTTATGTTATAAAAAGAGATTATCTAAAAGCTGCAAAATCCCTTTACGAAGGGCGAGTAATTCCGTTTATTATGGATGCAGAACGTTGTTTAGATATAGATACTCCCTTCGATTTTAAACTCGTGGAGTTTCTTCTTAATGACCGGCTCAAAGGAAACATATAATGACTGACCAACTTAGGGACCGCACAGTCTTCATAACAGGTTCTGGTGGTGTTTTAGGCTCGACTTATGTGCGTAGGATGCTTGATGAGGGTGCGCGAGTTATTGCATCTGATCTTAAAGGGCATCGTGCAGATCAGCTTATTGAAATGTATGGAGCAAATGATCAATTCCGTTTCTATCATTTAGATGTTGGGGATGAAGATGCTTGCAATGATATATTTAAACGCATTCTTGCTGATGGTTGGAAACCTAATGTAGTTTTAAATAACGCTGCTATTACTGGTGAATTGTTGATGGGAACTAATAAACCATTTCCTGAATTTGCAGACATAAGTGTTGAAGATTTTGAACGCACTTTGCGTACTAACTTGACTGGAGCTTTCATGATCGCACGTCAGATGGATCGTGATATTGTTGGTAAATGGCCCTGTACACTTATCAATGTGGCATCGATGTACGCATTAAACGGTGCGCACCACTCAATTTATGAAGGAATGCCTTTCAAAAATTTTTCTGCTTATGGTGTGACAAAAGCCGGTATACATGGATTAACAGTTTGGCTAGCAAGCTATTGGGCACATCGAAAAGTAACTGTAAATACAATTGCGCCTGGCGCAGTTTTTAATAACCATTCAGAAGAATTCCAACGTCGTGTTGGTAAATTAACTATGGCGGGTCGGATGTGTGAAGCTGATGAGATCGCGGATGTGATGCTTTTCTTAGCTAGCCGGCAATCAGGATATATGACCGGCCAATTAGTAAACGTAGATGGAGGTTTTAGTGCTTGGTAAGGTATTAAATTAATGGAAATTTCTGGTCGTAAGATTGGGCTTGCTCACGCGCCCTTAGTAATTGCCGAAATAGGTATCAACCACGGTGGAAACTTGAATATAGCCAAAGAAATGGTACGCCTTGCAGCACTCTCAGGCTGTGAAATGGTAAAGCATCAGACACATATAGTAGATGATGAAATGACTGAGGAGGCGAAGTTAATCTTTCCACCTAATGCAGATGTATCGATTTGGGATGTTATGCAACGTTGCGCTTTATCAAAAGAAGGAGAAGTAGAATTAAAACGGTACACTGAAGATCTTGGTATGATCTGGATTTCTACACCTTTCAGCCGAGCGGCTGCTGATTTCTTAGAAGAACTTGATGTAGCCGCTTATAAGATAGGTTCTGGAGAAGTAGACAATTTACCTCTTATTCGACATATTGCCAAGAAAGGTAGACCAGTCATTATGTCTACTGGAATGCAATCCATTGAGGGTGTGAATGCTTCTGTAGAAATACTTGAAAATGCAGCAGTTGATTATGCCCTTTTGGAGTGTACAAACCTTTATCCATCACCAGCAGAAACTGTATCTCTACGTGGTGTAACTGAATTGAAAGATGCTTTTCCAAATGCGATTGTTGGTTTCTCAGACCATTCTATCGGTTCGGAAATGGCCTTAGCTTCTGTTGCCCTAGGAGCTTGTATTCTTGAACGTCACTTCACAGATACGCGTTATCGCAAAGGTCCAGATATCATTAATTCTATGGATCCGTCTGAATTGCGACATATAATCGATCGGTCTAAAGAGATTTGGATAGCTGCAAATAATCCAAAAAAACGTTCAAAAGCAGAAGAGGCGGTATATGCTTTTGCGCGAGCATCTGTTGTCGCTGATAAAGATCTTCCTGAAGATCATGTTATTACCGAGGTCGACATCTGGACACGTCGTCCCGGATCGGGTGAAATTCCTGGTTATGATTTTGATAATGTGATTGGAAAAACTCTAAAACGTTCAGTACTACGGAATACACAACTAAAATGGTCTGATTTTAAAAAATTTTAATATATTAAGTTATAATGGATGAGTGTAAAAATGAAAAAAAATCTATTGTTTTTTACGTCTACTCGAGCTGATTTTGGAAAGTTAGAACCACTGGCTATTGCGGCACGTGACTCAGGTTTTGATGTATCCTTTTTTGTAACGGGTATGCATATGTTAGAGCAGTATGGGATGACGAAAGTTGAGGTGCAACGTGTTCAAGGTGTTAGGGTGCATGAATTTCTCAATCAAAGATCAGCTGATGGACAAGATATAATTCTTGCTAAGACAATAATGGGTTTTTCTGACTTTTGTATAGAAAATAAACCTGACCTTGTTATAATACATGGTGATCGAGTTGAGGCGTTAGCCTGTGGGCTGGTTTGTGCGACTAACTACATCCGGTCAGTTCATATTGAAGGAGGTGAAGTTTCTGGTACAATTGATGAATCTTTTCGTCACTGTAATTCAAAACTTGCAAATTACCATTTTGTATCTTCACAGGACTCTAAAAAGCGTGTTCTTTCACTTGGGGAGAGTGAGGATTCTATTTATGTTATTGGATCGCCAGAATTGGATTATCATTTGCAAGCATCGGGAGTTACGCTAGCGAATGTTAAATCACATTATCAGATAGTATTTGAAGATTTTGGAGTTGTGATATTCCATCCCGTAACATCTGAAGTTCATACTATAGGTGACCAGGCTTTGTCCCTATTTGCAGAGCTCGTAGCTTCAAATAAATCATATGTTGTGATTGCACCAAATAATGATCCAGGAGCAAATGATATTCGGAAAGTTATGAATAATTTGCCAAGTGATCGATTTCATATCCTACCCTCTATGCGGTTTTCTCATTTTTCCGAATTAATGCGAAATGCATCGGCTTTGATTGGTAATAGTAGTGCTGGAGTGCGGGAAGCACCGTTTATTGGCATCTCCTCGATTGATATTGGAACGAGGCAAACAAACCGTGCGTCAGCTAAAAGTATAACACATTCTAGTGCGTATGACCGTTCAACTATAAAAAAATTTATATCGGAAGCTTGGGGAAAACACTATGACCGCGAATATACATTTGGTAAAGGTAGTGCCGCAGAACTTTTCGTAAAAATTCTTAAGGAAGAAAAATTTTGGAGCACTAGCTTGCAAAAGGTTTTTGTGGAAAAAAATTCTAGTACTGCCAAATAAACATGAATATGAAAATTGAAAAATATTAGTTCAAATGCAAGATATTAAAGTTAATTATTTTGTTAAGATTTATTTGGAGCTCGAAAAATTTGGAAAATAAAAAACAAAAAATTGCTCTAGTTACAGGCTCTGCGGGATTTATTGGATTTCATATATCTAAAAGATTACTCGATGAGGGTTGGCGAGTTATTGGTTTGGATTGTATGTCGGATTATTATGATATTTCTATAAAAAAACATCGTGAAAGTATACTTATTCAATATAAATTTTTTCGATCAATCCATGAAAAAATTGAAGGGAAAAACATACTTCTGCAAATATTTGCGCAGGAAAAACCAGATGTTATTATTCATTTAGCCGCACAGGCTGGCGTGCGATATTCAATAGATAATCCACGAGCCTATCTAGAAAGCAATATTATTGGAACATTTGAACTTTTAGAAGCAGCCCGTGCGTACCCACCTTCTCACATGTTGCTAGCTTCAACTTCATCTAGCTATGGGGCAAATGAATTGATGCCTTATAATGAAAATATTAAGGCTGATCATCAAATGTCATTTTATGCTGCAACTAAAAAATCCACTGAAAATATGGCACATAGTTATTCACACTTGTTTAACTTGCCAATTACTATGTTTAGATTTTTTACTGTCTATGGTCCTTGGGGCCGTCCAGATATGGCGTTGTTTAAGTTTACAAAAGCAATACTTAACCGTGAACCAATTGATGTTTATAATTATGGTGATATGAAGCGTGATTTTACATATATTGATGATTTGGTTGAAGCGATGAGATTATTGATCGATGCTATCCCTCATTTAGCATTAGAAAATAAAAAAGATCTAAATTTTTTTGATAGTAAGTCACCAGTAGCGCCTTTTAGAGTCGTGAATATCGGTAATTCAAAACCACAAAAGCTTACTGTTTTTATTGAAGAGATTGAAAGAGTTATTGGTATTAAAGCTGTTAAGAATTTAATGCCCATGCAAGCAGGTGATGTGCCTGCAACATGGGCAGATACATCACTACTTAAAGCACTAACTGGATTTAATTTAGAAACTGGGATAAATGAAGGGGTGGGAAACTTTGTGCAGTGGTACCGGGAATATTATAAGGTTTAGCGAGAAAAATGAGTTCGAGTTATTGATAATTAATCAATAACATCCTAAATAATTAATTTAAACTATAAATGAGATTTATGTAGAGAAGATGTTAAAATATTTATTTATATCTAAAAATTACATCAAATATATTGTAAAGATATATTATAATTCTACGGTGCTTGAGGACCTTTCAAATTTCTCTATCTTTCATAAATCGATCAATATTTATACTAGAAGTTGATGGTATATTATATTCAAGTATACATTTTATAATAAATATAACCATAATTGGTATAAAAAAATGATAAAAAAAGTTCGAAAAGCAGTTTTTCCAGTAGCGGGTTTTGGTACAAGATTTTTGCCTGCTACCAAGGCAATGCCTAAAGAATTATTGCCAATTATTGACAAGCCATTGATACAATATGCGGCTGAAGAAGCTATAAGAGCAGGTTTAGATACATTAATTTTTATAACAGGTCGAAATAAACGTGCTATTGAAGATCATTTTGATGGCAATAATGAGCTTGAAATTGCTTTGCGATCAAAAGGTAATAATGAAATGGCTGATATGGTTAAAAATATTTTACCAAAAGGCGTAGAATGTATTTTCGTTAGACAACCAGAACAATTAGGATTAGGTCATGCTGTACTTTGTGCTGAGCGGGTTGTAGGAAATGAACCATTTGCACTTCTTTTGGCAGATGATTTTTTAATATATAAAGGAGATGGTATCACCTCTGATCTCATCAGGGGGTTTGAAGAATCTGGCAAAACTCAACTTAGTGTTATGAAAGTTAATGGTCCTGATATTTCCAAATATGGTGCAATTGTTTTAGATAATAAAACAGGTTTTGTTTCAGGCTTAGAAGAGAAACCAAATTTTGAAAATGCACCCTCAAACTTAGCTAGTATTGGTAGATATGTACTTACTCCAGATATTTTTGACATACTGAGAGATCAGAAAAACGGGTTAAATGATGAAATTCAACTTGCAGACTCCATTAACACTCAAGCAATTAAAAATATGGTTGAGATGGTTATATTAAATGGTAAACGATTTGATTGTGGTAGTATTGAAGGCTATATAGAGGCGATTAAATATGTGTCTGCAAGTTATAATCTTGAATAGGTATTCATAAAATATATTTTTCTGAATTATATCATTTTAATATTGTATTAATATGGGGTAAAGTATTAATTTCCAACTATGCCATATCATAATCAATCATTTGAAAAAAAACTATTTTGGATTAACAAACGTTTATTCGATATCTATATATGTTTATTACTGCTTCCGTTACTTTTAATTGTTTCGATAATACTGTTAATTTTAAACCAATATTATAACCAAGGCAGATTATTTTTTATCCAGCAACGTATGGGTAGGAATTGTGAAGTTTTTTATGCAATTAAATTCCGCACGATGACGTCAATTAAAGAAATTACTAGAAAATATAATGATCCAATTGAAATAGATAGAATTACACCTTTGGGTGCAATATTGCGTAAAATTAGGATTGATGAATTGCCTCAAATTTTGAATGTTTTAAAGGGTGAGATGAGCTTAATTGGACCAAGACCAGATTATTATATACACGCGTTAGAATATTTAAAGACAATTGAGGGGTATCGTGAAAGGCATGATATTCGGCCAGGTATTTCTGGTTTATCACAAATTAAATTAGGGTATGTTGAAAGTTTAAAGGAAACCTCAAATAAAGTATCTATTGATAATTATTACATAAGAAATGTTGGGTATATTGCTGAATTTAAAATTATAATTAGTACAATATCAGTCATAATAAGAGGTATGGGAAAATAAAATTACTATTTCTAATGTATCATGTAGTAGAAATTTATATGAGCCTGATGTGCCGAAGTGTAAACTGGTACTATACACACTGCAGGTATAAAAATTTTAAAAAGTATACTAAAGTATCTCCATATTAGATAAATTTACTAAACTCATTCTTGATTTGAAAAGGTACTACTAGATTAAAATATGATATGTAAATTTCAGTCAGTGACGACAGTTTTTATGCACGTAAGATTATGGTATGTCATTATTTCTAATATCACGAAGTAATCCTCTTAATGGGAGAATTTCGGATAATGTTCTAGAGAATGAAATAATTGGACGATCAGCGACATATACAATATCATTTGGCCTCAGCTCAGTATTAGCCGCAACCATAATTCTTGAGACATTTTGAGTGTCAAGATGATATGCGATTGATGGATTTTGGCCCCGAAGTAGATAGACTTCTGAACGTTTTGCTAGTAGATTACTAAATGGTCCACCTGATTCAAATAAGATGTTCGCAAGATTTTCTCTTCTCGAAGGGTAAATCTCCACAATTTTAGCTTTTCCAGCACCACTTAATGTAAAGACTGTACCTGGTTTGTAGGCAAAATTTTCTACTTCAATATGATCTTCATCAACAATCCATATGGTTGGTGTGTTTGGGTCTAATACCTGTTCACCGGTCATTCTGAAGACTTTTCCATTTCTTTTAAGCGTAATAACGGTAAGACTCTCAATATCGCTCTCAAGAGAAGAAATGTTGCTATCTACTAATATCTGCCTCAGTGTAAGATTAGTATTATTCAATGATATGGTTTTACTAATTGCGTTTTTTTGAATTAGATAAGCTTTTTTACTCGCAAACTCACTTATCTCAAGTTGAAAATTTGGCACAAAGCCCTTACTAATTAAAATACTTGTAATTTCTTCACTAACATCATCTAACGTTCGGTTTATGACAGAAATGCGCCCCACAATTGGAAGAATTATATATCCTTTATATCCGACAACACTTTTTGTATTACTTGAAGTTAAATTTAATAAGGTAGATAATTCAATTTGATCATTAGCTTTGATAATTATTTCTGGTGCTTCAAGGTTAAAAAGCTGCTCTGCAGTTAGACGAAATTCTTTTGCATCACGCGTGAGCTTTATGAGGGTAAGATTTTTGTGAGATTTTGATATATTTGCCGCTAAAGCTATTTGCTTTAGGGAAACTGGTATATTATTTAAGTAAATAATTTTACTAGTGTGACTATCGTTAGTGAGGAATGCTTTTTGGCTTTGAAAATTACTAATTTCAAGTTGGAAATTCGGCGCTTGGCCCTTTCTGATTATAATATTGCGAATTTCATTTCTCAAATTATCAAGTGTCCTATTTGCAGCTTGTATATTCCCTAAACCAAAGAGTAACATATTGCCATTACTGCCAATAACTCCCTTGGTTGAAATTAATATCTCACTTTCTTTTTGAGGAACAATATTTCCCATATCATTAATTGAAACAGATATGTCCTGATTGCTGCCACTAGATTGCGTAAAGGTGAGTTCATCGCCTGGACCTAAGAGATATTCAGTTTTATCGGAAATATTTGGCCATTGCGCATTTTTGGTAGCAAATTCCATTTGCTGAAAAAAAGATAATTCATCTCCAACACCTAAAAAATAATCTTTGTTACTTGGTGATGATGGAAAATTTGGCTTTAAGAAATCAGCTTCGTCTAATACATTTGCCCTAGAACCACTCCCAGTTCGTATCAGTTGCCGCGAGTATGGAGAATTATTGGCTTTTGCGGCTGTTTTGAAAGTTAAACTTTTGATATTTATGTCAAATTCCTCTTGCTCTCCATTTAGTGAAACGTCCTGATTGGTGGCAAAAAGTGAGACTGGCTCAAGAATTTGGCTGCAACCATGCAAAAATAAGATTGAACTAACGAAACATAATATAAGTTTAAATCTAATCATGTAGTAGACCTTGGATTGGAAGAAGCGAACGGATAAGGAGTAGGGTAGATGATTTAGTTTTCTTGGTTCTTGCTAGAGTAATGTGAAATAACCTCTGCCCTTCCAGAGCATTCAAGAGACTAATAGCATTGTTATTATCTGCAGACAAAAACACTAAATCATATTTTGAGTTTAGTGATTTGATATTTTTCCAAAAATTTCTACGACTTAAGAATTCTATACCGGACAAATTATTTTCTAACCTTAAAATTGATATGTTATCTACATTTTCTGAAACAATAAATGAGTTATCAAAAAGTATCTCGCCATCAATTTTTTTCTTTTTTACTCTAGTCGAAAAATCGATTATCGCAATGTTTACACTATCAGATTGCATATAGCATGCAATCGCTCGAGCAACATCAACACTTGCAAGTTTTGCACGTGTTGATGTCACCACAACTTGAGACGCCGTACTTTTATTAATTCCTACTGCTATATCTATAAGAACTGAGCACTGTTTTTTCTTTAAAAATGAAATTACGTTATTTAAACTTTTATCACGCAAAGGTAACAAACTTCTCATACTGGCCGAAAGACGTGCTTGTGATCCGATTTTAAGAGAGTTTTTTGAATAGTATACACCGCGGAAAGAGGATAATATTAATGAAAGTGTTGATCCTAAGCATAAACCTAAAGCAGCTCCCAAAGCTAAAATTAGATTACGATTTGGCGCAGAAGGATTTATTGAAGGTGATGCATATTCAAATATAATGGAATTATCAGGTTTATAGCCGGCTATCATGCTTTGAGCTTTTACTTGCTCAATCAGCACAGTGTAGGTTGCTTCGGCAACTTTTGCATTGCGTTGCAGTTTCGCATAAGTATCTAAAGTTAGGCTTGAACGCGCTGCATTACTTTGTGCTACACTTATTTGCGATTGTAGTCTATTTTTACGATCCAGCAATGTATCAAAAACTGCGTCCACAGAGCTTGCCTCTGGCCAGCTCCAAGAATTGATAATTTCATTTTGGCCAAAAATCCTACGAAACTCCACTTGATCAACAATGGGGAATGTTTGGCGTAGTGCATGATAATCATCCTGACTTGTTGCATTCTTTTTTAGCATTAATGAAAGCTCAGCAACTGCATCATACAATTCGACAGTTCTGTTAAGTTGTTCACGGAACGCATCAAGTTGTAAAGTTACTACTGCAAAACTTTCTAATGGAAGTGCGCTGTTTTCAAGAGTGAATTCTTTGAGTTTAGACTGTGATATTTCTAGTTCGCTGAGGGCTTTGGCCAAAGTACTTGACAGGTAAGATAAATGTTCATTTGCCGAATCGTTTATCTGAATTTTTTTATTGATAATGATTTCATCCATGATCACATTTGCTATTTCGGCAGCACGCTTTGGTTTTTCATGTGTGACTATAATTTCTAGTGACCCATCTTTCGTTTTATTTAATCCAATATTTTTAGAATAGGTTGCTACAATATTTTGCCAAACAGCTTCTTGAAGATCGATGGAAGATTTCTGCCAACCGATGGCACGTTTGATTAGATCCTTCCAAATTGGATCTACTGGGTTAGGATCGTATGTATTGAAATAAGGATCTAATTTAAAATTTAACTTGGTATCGATTTCTTCTATGAATACTCGGCCTTTTATTCTATCTAATGTTGAGCTTGTATCTATATTGTTCCCAACTCCAATTAAACTGGATAATGAGCTTAATTGCCCTGGAATTGAAATATTATTATCACGTGATAGTTTAAATATGGCTGAAGAGGTGTATATTTTTTTTTTATTTAAAGCATAGTAACCACTTAATAAAATGCACAACGCACATGTGGTAGCAATGAATAATTTATAAGCCCAAAGGACTATAAATATTTCGCGCAGATCAATTTCATCGTTTGGCTTTGGATTTAGTAAATTTTGCATTTATTGTTCCAGTAAATCAAAATGATATTTAGCATACTTAAACTTGAATAGTAAATAAAATATAAGTTATATTGATTATTTTTTTTCGTATATTTGCTATTGTTATGTGTTCTAGGGCCTCAATAATATATTATAGTTTCCATGGGTTTTAATACATTTAAAATATTATTGATGAAGAAAAAAATATGCCATAACCACTTTTAATATTTGCTTTATTTAAATTGAAATTTTGGTAATGAACATTTCCTTTTAAACTTAAATTATTTTTATGCCATGAGCCACCAAATGAATTTATTAATCCTGATTGTCGTTTTGATGAAAGGCGATGTCCTGACCAATTATCATTATTAATGATGACTGATTTCGTTGTGAATTCAATATTTATTTTCTGAGATATTTGAGTATTTATATAGATACCATAAGAAGTTCCCTCGGCATCTATTGCTGTTCCCATTGTTTTTCCATAGTTTGTGTACTTATAAATGTGATTATTATACATTGTATTTGGGCCGCAGTTGCCATGTGATGTTTTATTTATGCGAGTGTCTACAGCTTCAATGCCTACGATTGTTGGATATTTAGTTTCTCTATTAGTCCATTCAAACCCTGACAAATAAGCAAAGCATGATGGTAAATTTCCCGCCTCATCTTCACCAATTGCTTGACCATAAATCCGCAATGGTATTATTTTTGTAGGTATTTTGTATGAAATACCAAAGCCTGCCATCTTGTTGATGTTAGAATTTGCCCCGCTGTTTGTATCAAAAAATAAAGCACTGCTTAAAGAAGACATACTATTAACATGCCCGGTACCGCCCCATTGGCTGGTCTGAACTAACTCAAAGTCCAATCCTTCAAACGGAGTTAATGTACCTCGTATGCCAAGTAACATGGATTTACTGCTATTTAATGAGCCCTTGGTGAGCCCATTAAAGATTTCAAAAGACCAATTGGCTTCTGAAAATAACCAATCATATCCTAATCTATTTTCTAACTTTAGGTACATAGATTTAGAAGGGCGGGCATTATTTGATAAGATAAGAGATGTGTTATTTGAAAAAGACCAGTGGCGATCAATTTTTCCGACGCCGAAAGTTGCTATTCCTTTGCTATATTGAATATATGATCCATCAAGAGTGAAATTATCATATCCATCATAATTTAAGGCTAGCTGAGATGCTGAATTAACTGTATTGTAATTTGTTTTAAATCTTGACACGAGTTTTTTTGATGATTTCACGCTGTTTTCTAAATTTAGAATATTTTCTGAATAATAGGCTAAAAAAGTACTTATACGTAGTTCTTGCTTCTGAGCAAAAATAGGATTTATACTAATAGCTATAAAAATAAAGAGTAATGTAAGTAATCTCATAATCCCATCTTGTATCATAATAATATAAAATTTAATTACTCTAAATAATAAAGCATTACCATACTTTATTTGGTGACCCTGGGTGGATTCGAACCACCAACCTGCCCCTTAGGAGGGGGCTGCTCTATCCAGTTGAGCCACAGAGCCACATGTGTACTCTATTGAAACTAATATATCTTGAAAAGATGAAAACATTGCGATGTATTAAATACTAGCGTAAAATTTTTAAATGAATTTTGAAAACAAAATAAAGAATCAACTACAAGATTATCTGTGCATGCAGAGAGTAATATCAAATCAAACTGTTTGGCATACTCAAACTGGGGGCCAAACAAATAAAGTATGGCGGCTCATAGGTGAAAAAGATTTAATTTGTAAGCTGTATTTAGAAACAAACACTAACCCACTCTTCAATAACACTCCAGAAGCAGAGTATAGGTGTCTTCTTTGGCTTGATGGTTCAGATATTGCGCCAAAGCCCTATAAGTATTTAAAAACGC